>Ga0182027_10002353_pt1 | contig 30784 bp, 29 predicted proteins | sample 712E1DmetaG_FD_121300 | JGI IMG/M metagenome (GOLD analysis project Ga0182027, IMG submission 121300) | Permafrost microbial communities from Stordalen Mire, Sweden - 712E1D metaG (Illumina Assembly) | ecosystem: Environmental > Terrestrial > Soil > Wetlands > Permafrost | place: Sweden...
CCGCCGAGGCCATGGTCTCGGGATCGGCGCCCGTCAGATTGGCCGACACCACGATGGTCGGGAAATCGACGCTGGGAAGCGCACTGACGGGAAGCGTGGCATAGCCGAAGGCGCCGAAGATCACGAGCGATGCCATCAGCAGCGTCGTCATAACCGGGCGAAGGATGAAGGGCTCGGAGAGGTTCATTGGCTGTTTTTGGACTTGGCCCCTTTGCCGCCCGCTTGCACGACGGCGACTCTTGCGCCCGGCACTACGCGCAGCTGGCCGTCGATGATCACTTTGTCGCCGGGTTTGACGCGGCCCGACACCGCCATGCCGGTCCCGTCATCGAACAAGACATTGACCGGCCGCATGGCGGCCTCGCCGGTCGGCGCGACGACAAACACGTAGCGCCCATTTGGCCCGTCATTCACGGCCTCACGCGGGACCACGGTCGCGTTCTTCAAGGTTTTCAGGCTGACGGCGACGTCCACCAATTGTCCAGGCACCAGCCGCTGGTCGCCATTGTCGAAAGTGGCGCGGAGTTCGATCGTTCCGGTTTGGGCGTTGACTTCATTATCGACGAAATCGACGGGCGCGGTCAGCCGCGCCTCGTTCGCTTCATGCAGATCGAGAAATACCGACAGGTCGTGCGCACTGGCGCGCTCTTGAATCTGCGGCAGATCGCTTTGCGGCAGCGAAAACGAGACCTTCACCGGTTGGATTTGCGTCAACACGACAAGCGGGCTGGCTCCGTTCACGGCGATAAGATTGCCGGGTTGGATGAGGATAGGTCCGGTCTTGCCGTCGATGGGCGAGCGGATCTGGGTATAACCCAGATTGAGTTCGGCGACGTCCAGCGCGGCACGGTCCGAGGCAACCGTCGCGACCAGGCCTTTAGCTGTCGCATCCGCCTGGTCGCGCTGTTGAGTGGAAGCCGCGTGCTGCACGAATAGCGCGTCGTAGCGCTTTTGGTCGTTTTCGGCACTGAACAGTTGAGCCGAATCCTTGGCGAGTTGAGCGCGAGCCTGCTCGAGGGCGGCCTGGAACGGCTTGGGATCGATCTGGAAGAGAAGATCGCCGGTATGGACGATTTGTCCTTCCTTGAAGGACGCGCTCATCAGCTGACCCGAGATGCGCGCCGTCACCTGGACGACCGAATTGGCGACGACAGTCCCGATCGTGCGCTCGACGACGGTGACGTTTCGCCGTGCGGCCGTCCCGACAATGACCGGCGGCGGCGGCGGCGCTTTGCGCGCGCCGCTTCCGCCGAACAGCAAATACGCCAACAAGCCGAGCACGGCGGCGGCCGCCAAAACGACGACGATCAGCCGGGTGCGCGCACTGAGACGGCCGAAGGCCTGGCGTAATTCTCGCGCACGAGCTTCGAAGTCATCGGCGAATCTGAAATTCATCGCTCAATCCTGAGAATCGGCTGCCGCTCTTGAACCGGAACGACCCGGCGAGCGGCACGTCCACAACCTAGCAGTCGGGCACGGCATTCGGGAAAAAATGTGGCGAAGGCCACGGCACGATCGCGGAGAATTGCAGCGTAATGCGTCACTTTTTGTATCCCGGCGCTCGCTTTTCGAGCAGCGGTCATTTTGCGCTTTTGCCCCATTGTCTGAAGCCGATACCTCGTTAATAAATCGACCGGCGACAGAGGGCCGCAAGCGGCAACAGGGGGAAGTGCGCGATGTGGGGAAAGAAGCACAAGCCGCTCGCGGTTGCGCTGACCTGCGCGGATTGGCGCCTGCACCAAAGGAAGGTCGATCTGAACGCCCGGCTGGCCAAGCTGCTGCATGTCGAGGGCGTCGATCTGATCGCCCTGCCCGGACCCGACGGGCTGTTGAAGCCCGAGCGGGCGGCGGAATGGAAGGCCGCGGTCGGGCAGATCAAGCTCTTGATTGTGGCACATGCCCCGCGCGTTCTCGTCGTCGCCGCCCACCAGCGCTGCGCCGGCCATCCGGTGTCCGACGGCGAACATGAAACCGACGTGCTGGCGACGGCCAAGGCGCTGAAGGCGCAGACCGGATTTGCCGGTCCGGTCCATGCCGTGCTGATGGTTTATCATTCCGATACAGCGTGGGACTTGCGGGCGGTCGGGCAATTCTGACCGGCGGTTGCTCCGCAAGATCGCGCCGTCTATAAGCCGCCGCAGCAAGAGCGCGGCCCCATGGACATTCGCAATATCGCCATCATTGCACACGTCGATCACGGCAAGACGACCCTGGTCGACCAGTTGCTCAAACAGTCGGGCTCGGTGCGCGAAAACCAGCACATGGAGGAGCGCGCGCTCGATTCCAACGATCTGGAGCGCGAGCGCGGCATCACGATCCTGGCCAAGTGCACCAGCGTGGATTGGGAGAAGACCCGCATCAATATCGTGGATACGCCGGGCCACGCCGACTTCGGCGGCGAGGTGGAGCGCATCCTCTCCATGGTCGACGGCGTCGTGCTGTTGGTGGACGCCGCCGAATCCGTCATGCCGCAGACCAAGTTCGTGCTCTCCAAGGCGCTCAAATTGGGTTTGAAGCCCATCGTCGTCATCAACAAGATCGACCGCTCCGACGCCCAGCCGAGAGAGACGCTGGAATCGATCTTCGACCTTTTCCTGGCGCTGGAGGCCAACGACTACCAGCTCGATTTCCACCATCTCTATGCCTCTGGGCGTCAGGGCTGGGCGGTGGTCGATCTCGATGATGAGCGCAGGGATTTGTCGCCGTTGTTTGCCAGAATTGTCGCGGACGTTCCGCCTCCCAAACCTGTGATCCATGCCGGCGACGCGTTCCCCTTTGCGATGCTGGTGACAACATTGGAGGCCGATCCCTATCTCGGCCGCGTGTTGACCGGGCGCATCGAGTCAGGCGCCATCACCGTCAACCGCCAGATCAAGGCGCTGAGCCGCGAAGGCAAGGTGGTGGAGCGGGCGCGGGCCACCAAACTGCTGGCCTTCCGGGGCCTGGCGCGGGTGCCGGTGGAGCGCGCCGAGGCGGGCGACATCGTTGCCATTGCCGGACTTCAAATCGCCACCGTCGCCGACACGCTGTGCGACATCGAAGTCGAGACGCCGATCTTTGCCACGCCGATCGATCCCCCGACGCTGGCGATGACCGTATCGGTGAACGATTCCCCGCTCGCCGGGCGTGAAGGCGACAGAGTTCAAAGCCGCGTGATCCGCGAGCGGCTGCTGCGCGAGGCGGAAGGCAATGTCGCCATCCATGTGCGCGAAACCGGCGAAGGCGCCTACGAAGTCGCCGGGCGCGGCGAGCTGCAGCTCGGCGTCTTGATCGAGACCATGCGGCGCGAGGGCTTCGAGGTTTCGATCAGCCGGCCGCGCGTGCTCTACCAGAGCGATCCCGAATCCGGCCAGCGCCTGGAACCGATCGAGGAAGTTACCGTCGACGTCGACGATCCCTATACCGGCGTGGTGATCGAGAAGATCGCCAACCGCAAGGGCGAGCTGACCGACATGCGTCCGACCGGCGCCGGCAAGACGCGGCTGATGTTCCTGGCGCCGTCGCGCGGGCTGATCGGCTATCACGGCGAGTTCCTGACCGACACGCGCGGCACCGGCGTCATCAACCGCATGTTCCACGGTTACGCGCCCTACAAGGGCCCGGTCGCCGGGCGCACCAACGGCGTGCTGATTTCCACCGGCGACGGCACGGCCGTGCCCTATGCGCTGTGGTATTTGGAAGAGCGCGGCAAGCTGTTCGTCGTGCCCGGCACGAAGATCTATGAGGGCATGATCGTCGGCGAGCACGCCAAGACCAACGATCTCAACGTCAATCCGCTGCGCGCCAAGCAGCTCACCAACATCCGCACCACCTCCAAGGACGAAGCGGTGCGCCTGACCCCGATCGTGCCGATGACGCTGGAACAGGCCATCGCTTACATCGAGGAGGACGAGCTGGTCGAGGTCACCCCCCAGTCGATCCGCCTGCGCAAACGCGAACTCGATCCCAACGCGCGCAAACGCGCGGCGCGGGCGGAGGTTGACCTTTAAGGAGGTCTTTCCATGTCCATCGACGACGACCTCACCTTCGCGCACAGGCTGGCCGATGCGGCGGGCGCGGTGATCCGTCCTTATTTCCGCAAGCGCATCGACGTGGTCGACAAAGGCGAGGCCGTCTTCGATCCGGTGACTGCCGCCGACAAGGGCGCCGAGGAAGCGATCCGCACCCTGATCAAGGCCGAGCGGCCCGAGGACGGAATCCTGGGCGAGGAATATGGCGAAGAGGCGGGCACCAGCAGGCGGGTTTGGGTACTCGATCCGGTCGACGGCACGCGCGCCTTCATCACCGGGCAGACCCAATGGGGCACGCTGATTGCGCTCAACGAGGGCGGCGCGCCGCTGCTCGGCATCCTCGATCAGCCGGTACTGCGCGAACGCTTCGTGGGGACCGCCGGCGGCGCCTTTCTGCAATCGCCCGCGGGCAAAAGCCGGCTGCAGGTGCGGACCTGCGCGCGGCTCGGCGAAGCCGTGCTGATGAGCACCAATCCGTGGGATTACTTCAGCCAATCCGAACAGCAGATGTTCCGGAGCTTGTCGCAAGCCTGTTTGCTGACCCGCTTCGGCGGCGATTGCTACGCCTACGGGCTGCTGGCGATGGGCTTTGTCGATCTGGTGGTGGAGGCGCGGCTCAAGCCTTGGGACATCCAGGCGCTGATCCCGATCATCGAGGCGGCGGGCGGCGTGGTGACGGATTGGTCGGGCGCGCCGTGCCCGGACGGCGGGCGGGTGATCGCGGCGGGCGACCGTCGCGTCCACGCCGAGGCGATGATGTTCCTGGCGGGCTGAGGCAAGCGAGCAAGCAAGGCGGCGCAACGCCAGGCGCGCACGCAAACGCAGATCGCGCATTTCCTTCGTGTGGCGGCCGGTTTTCAGCGCGTTGGCGTTGCCCTTGGGAGCGCCGCCCCGGTTCGGGACCGTCATCGCACATGCGGCCCGGGGGTTGTTTTCAAAATTTTTCTGACGGTCCTAACTGGAAATTCTCCTCACGCGCGCGCCTCCTCGCTTTTGCGGCGCTCCGCGGCATGCTCGGCGGCGGTCGGCAATGGATAAGAATAAGGTGCGGGCTCTTGCGCGGCCCCCTCGGCGGCGCGTTCGACGATCAGCCGGTGGCGCGACTCCGGAATCTCGCCCCTGAGGCGCGCGAGCACAAAATGCGCGCCGGTACAGGCCTTCAGAATGCGCGTGGCGATGTTCATCGCCTCCATGCGCGTCGCGAGGCCGCGTTCGGATTTGAGCGCAATCTCGGTCGCCTCATGCAGCATGGCGTGGACTTCATCGAGATCAACCGCGAGCCGGCCGATGCGGTCGCTTTCGTGGTCAGGCTTGATTTCCGCCGGATTGGCGCCGGCGCGCATGGATTCATCTGTTATGCGCACATTATACGGCGGCGCCGCCGGAGCCGGATAAGTTCGTGCCGATGCGCGCAAGGCGTTGACGAAAAACGCCGCTTTGCCGTTTCACGAATGGGATAAGTGGACGAACCCGTCGAACGCACGCCAGAAGCGGGCGCGGATGAAGTCGGCTTCCATCAGGATTTCGTGTTCGGAATCTTCCAGTTCCATATAACGGCCGTGCGGCAGGCGCCTGGCAAAGGCGCGTTCGGTTTCGACGCGCACGATGCGGTCGCGTCCCGCGCCGACGATCAGCGCCGGTGTCTCAATAGCTTCTGCGAAGCCCGGCGCCATCACCCGCGCCATCGAGCGATACGCCGCCTCGATCCAGCCCCAGGTCGGTCCCGCCAAACGGAGATCGGGATTGGCTTTCAGGAACTCCTGCGTGCGCGCGAAGCGGGCGCGGTCGGTGGTGCAAAGCTGCTTGTCGAAATCGACCAGCCGCGGATCGCGCGCCGCCATGCCCCAGACAAATTCCTCGCCCTGTCCGAAGGCAGTCTGCAGCGACGTGACGAAGCGCGCCAGCGGCGCGGGAAAGCCGCAAGCGGAAATCGCCAGCATCGGCGCGCTGAAAATGGCGGCGGAGAATTCGCCCGGCTTGTCGTGCAGGATGCGCAAGAGAATTTGCCCGCCCATGGAATGGGCGAGTGCAACGGGGGGCTTGGGCGACAGCGGCTTGACCACCTGTTCGAGAAAGCTCGTCAAATCGTCGTCATATTCGGCGAAATCGCCGACATGGGCCTTCAGGGGATCGCCCAGCGCCCGCGCCGAGCCGCCCTGGCCGCGCCAGTCGAAGGTCGCGACGGTGAAGCCGCGCGCCCCAAGCTCGCCGATCACCTCGACATATTTCTCGATGAACTCGCTCTGGCCGCCGAGCAGCACGCAGACGCCGCGCGAGGGCGCACCCTCGAACAGGGCCGCGCGCAGGCGCGTACCGTCACGGGCGGAAATGAAGAAAGGCTGAAATGAAATCAGCCGCGGGCCTTTTGCAGGATGGGGCCGAGCTTCATCGCCAGTCCCATGTCGCCGGCCACGCGCAGTTTGCCCTGCATGAAGGCCGAGGTGCCGTCGAGTTCGCCCTTGACCATCTTGTCGAAGGTTTCCAGCGTCACCGTGATCGTGCAGTCGGCGCTCTTGCCGGCGCCGTCGGCCACGGTGTTGGGCGAGGACTTGCCGTCGATGAAGACGCTGCCCGGCTCGCCGAAATCGAATTTGAGCGTGCCGCCAAGCCCCGAATTGGCGCCCAGCCGTGTGCCCATCTCCGTGATGATCTTCTGAACCTGTGGCGTGCTCATGGACATCCTTCCGCTAAGAGTTGCGGCCTCGACCGCAGGGCCAGCTTACACCCCCGGAACCGTGCCGGGAAATAAGCTTAACCGAGCATTTCATTGTGACAACCGCCAAATTTGCGCCGGAACCCGGTCCGGCCAGGGGCGGCCGGCGGCAGCGTCCCTCGGGCTCACGCACGCCTTGAAGCCGGTTTCGGAGCTGCCCATCTAAGTGGAGCCGGGAGGCCGCAAGGGTCCCGGCAAGGAAAACGGTCCTGGCCGCAAGGCAGGGCCTCAACCAAACGCTTCTAGGAGGTTTGACCATGCGTGCATTCGACTTTTCCCCCCTGTTCCGTTCGACCGTCGGCTTCGACCGGCTGTTCGACCTGATCGACAGCTATGCCGAGCAGAGCAACGGCTATCCGCCCTACAACATCGAGCGCTCCGACGAGACGCATTACCGCATCACCCTGGCCGTCGCCGGCTTCGCCGAAAAGGACCTGGACGTGGAAGTGCGCGACGGCGTGCTGACCGTCACCGGCAAGCGCGAGGAGTCCGAGAAGACCGAAAACACGGGCTTTCTCTACCAGGGCATCGCCGGGCGCGCCTTCGAGCGGCGCTTCCAGCTCGCGGAGCATGTGGAAGTCCGCAATGCCAGGCTCGAAAACGGCCTGCTCCACGTTGATCTGGAGCGGCTGATCCCCGAGGAGAAGAAGCCCCGGCGGATTACGATTAACGCTCCCGGCGCGCAAATCATCGAGCACAAGGCGGCCTGAGCGGCCGAATCGGACGGCGCTAACCCAAATTGCGGAAAGCCAGGGGCAGAAAATGTCCCTGGCTTTTCACTTCGTCTGCTATGCTGATATCCTGCTTTTCGAATTCCGGCCTTCGAGTTCCGAGATGCCCAGCTGGCAAAGCGCCTTTTTCAGCCGTTTCTTTGGCGTGGCGAAGCCGCGCGGCGCCGACGCCGAAACCGACATCACCGAATTGCGCCGGCAATACGCCTATCTGTCGGACCGCTTCGGCGCCGCGCCACGAGACGCTGTGTTCGAGCCGGCGTCGCTCGGTCCCGTCAAAGGCGAATGGGTGCGCACCCAGGCCTCATTGCCGCAGCGCGTGATCCTCTATTTCCACGGCGGCGGCTACATCGCCGGCTCGCCCGAAACCCACCGTCCGCTGGTCGCCAAGCTCGCCCATGCCGCCGAGGCGGCGGCTTTTTCCGCCGCATATCGTCTGGCGCCGGAGTACGCTTTCCCCGCCGCCGTGCGCGACGGCATCGATGCCTATCGCCAATTGCTGGGCCGCGGCGTGGCGCCGCGCTCCATCGTGCTGGGAGGCAACGGATCGGGCGGCGGGCTTGCCTTCTCGGTGCTGCTTGCGGTTCGCAACGCCAACCTGCCCATGCCCGCGGCCTGTATAGCCATGTCGCCATGGGCCGACCTATCGCTGTCGGGCTGGAGCGTGCTGCAGAACGCCAAGACCGACATCGCCCAATCCTGGGAGCTGCTTTTCGTCAGCGCGCGCCATTATCTGAAGCGCGGCAACCCTTGCGATCCCTATGCCTCGCCGGTGTTCGCCGGCTTCAAGGATTTCCCGCCGATCATGGTCCATGCCGGCAGCCTGGAGATGCTGAAGGACGACGCCTCGCGGCTTGGCGACCGCGCGGCGGAGGCGGGTGTGCCGGTCAGCGTCGAAATCTACGACGGCATGCAGCACGTCTTCCAGGCCAACCCCTATGTGCCGGAAGCAAAGGTGAGCTTGCAGCGGCTCGGCCAGTTCATCCGCGCGCGCACGCCCATCGTGCGCGAGGACGAACCAGTGGCGGCGCGCAGATAGCGGCGGTCAGCCCGCAGCGGCGACGTTCTCGACGAACATGGCGGGAAGCTTGGCGCCGGTGAGATCGCACTCTTCGGTGTCGGCGTCGCGCAGATTGGCATCGGCCAGATTGGCGTAGGACAGATCGCCGCCGATCAGACTGGCCCGCCTCAGATCGGCGCCGCGGAAATCGGCGTAGCGCGCGGTGATGCGATCCAGGCGCGCCGGCAGCAGGCGGTCGTCGGAAATCATCAGCGGCCCGAGCTTGGCATCGCGCAAATCCGCGTGATTGAGCTTGGCGCCGACCAGATTGACACCGCGCAGATCCGCACCCGAGAGCTTGGTCGATCTGAGGTCGGCATTTTGAAGGTTGCTGCCTTGCAGCGAAGCGCCTTCGAGACTGAGGCCGTAGAAGATGGCGTTCGGAGCGATCAAGGCGGTCAGCGGCCGGCCGCCCAACGCCGTCACCTTGCGCAGATCCATGCCGGAAAGATCGGCGGGCTTGCCTTCGCGCCCGTCGGTCTCAACCCAGCGCGCATGCGATTCCAGCAATTCGTCCATCGAGACATGTGACGGCACCGGTTCGCTGCCGGCGATTTCGCCGGTGAGCGCGCCGGTGAGGTCGACGCCATCGGTCACCGCCAGATCCATGCGCGTACCGACGAGCACCGCGCCGGTCAGGCTCGCCCCGGTCAGGTTGCAGCCGGAGAGGTCCGCATTCTCGAGATTGGCGCCCGACAGCCGCGCCTGACGCAGATTGGCGCGCTTCAGGCGGCAATTCTTCATCATCGCGTCGCTGAAATCGGCCTGCACCGCGATCACCCCGGTCATTTTGGCGCGTTCGAGATTGGCCGAGTTCATCATCGCGGAGGGCAGTTCGGAGGCGCAGGCGTCGTGCTGCATCACCTGGAGGTTTCCGTATTTGTCTTTCTCGGCGATGGTGCCCTCGCGCAGATCCGCCTCGTAGAGGTCGGCGCCGATCAGATTGGCCCCGCGCAGGCACACACCGCGCAAGTCGGCCCGGCGCAAGCTCGCCTGCGCCAGATTCGCGCGCCTGAGATCGGCGCCGAAGAAGCTGGCCGAATCAAGTCGCGCACCGGCGAAATTGGTCTCTTCGAGGATTGCGCCGGTGAAATCGGCATCCGCCAGGTTGCGGCCCGACAGGTCCAAGCCGCTCAGATCACAGAAGGCGAAAACCGCGCGCGCCCCGCCCATCCGTCCCGAATACAGCATTTCGTGGCGCGCCGCCGCGGCGGACGCGTCCTTCTGCGTGAACTTGGCGGCGTTTCTGCGCTTCTCGACGCTCATGAACGTATTGCGACCGGATCGTTAATTGGACCAAAGGACTATTCTTGTCATAATCGCCTAATAGCTGATTAAAGAAGGGAAGTTTGCCTTTAACGGCCGTGGGCGCTAGGTGAGGCGGGGAAAATTGGTTATGGTCACGCCCGCTCGCCGGGGAAATCGCGCGGCTCCGACAGTAAGGACATTGCCAGGGTTGGGCGTTTGCCTGCCCGGCGGCAGGGACACAAGAGGTCGCACTTGAACAAGCATAGTCTGATGCTTTCCGTCGCCACGGCCGCTTTGCTCGCCGGGCCCGCTTTCGCCGACACCACGATCGACTCCAGCACCAAGACGGCCCTGACGACCGGGGATCCGTGGACCACGGCGACAGTCACGACGGCTGTCGGCACCGCCAACGCCGGCAACATTATCATCAAGAGCGCCACTACCGGTACCACCAGCACCAGCGCCGGCACCGTCGTCGTCAGCAACGCGGACATCGGCGCCATTACGGTCGACAGCAGCAATTACGTCTATGACGGCGGCGCGATCGGCAACGACGGCACCTCGAACGCCGCCGGCATTCTGATCGATGTGTCGAAGAATCCAAATCTGAGCGGCGCTTCGTTCATCAATTCTGCGAGCGCGACGATCACCGGCGCCGGCGTCTACATAGACTCCGCCTCATCCTTGACCGCGAGCGGTTCGGGCACGGCGAAGACAGGCATTTGGCTGGACAGCGTCAACGGCAGCGGCACCTACACCGGCGACATCATCCTCAGCAGCAGCTCGACCATGACGCTCAACGGCGATTCGAACCGGGGCGTTGTCGTCGATCAAGGCGCGACGCTCAAAGGCAATTTGAGTTTGGGCGGCGCGGTCACGATGACCCAGACGACAGCCACAAGCACCACGAGTTCCGCTCTTTTCGGGGTGCTGATGGAAGGCGAAGTGAATGGCAACATCGTAATGCCGGCCGGCGGAACCATGTCGATCGCCGGTGCGAGCGCCACGGGCATGTCGATCCAGGGCACCGGGGTCACCGGGAGTCTGACGATCGGCGGCACTCTTTCGACGATCGGCGAAGTTGCAAGTAGCACGGTGACGGCGACGACGAACACCGCCAACACGGTGTTTCCCGAAGCGGGATCTGCGCTCGTGGTCAGCGCCAGCGTCGGCAACGGCATTGGTATTCTCGGTCCCAGTTTTTCGGGCGATACGTCAGCTGGGTCGGCCACCGTCTCGACCAAGGGCACTTCGCCTGCCGTGCTGATCAATCCCGGCGCGAACACGTTGTACGCGGCGGCCGCGACGCCGCAGACGGCGCCGCTGACGATCGGCGTTTTCGGTGACGCGAGCGATCCCGGATTCAGCTTTTACAACCGCGGCGCCATCTCGGCCGCACCGGCGAATAACAACAACAGCTCCATGGCGATGGAGATCACAGGCAACACGCCGGCGCTTCCGACCGTCCTTACCGGCGGCTTCTTCAATTCCGGCAGCGTCAGCGCTTCCGCCTCCAGCAGCGGGACGGTCGCCAACCCCAATGGTACGCTTGCAATCTTCATCTCGCAAAACACTTGCCTGGACAATTGCACGTTCGACGCCAGCGGAAATTCCATCTCCGGCTGGACCGACTCGAGCCTGGCGGCGAAGAACACCGCCGACCAATTCGCCTTCGTCAACACCAGCGTTTCAGGCAGCGGCTCGATCACGGCTTCCGTCGCTGGAACGCGCGGCGGCACGGCCACGGCGATCGAAATCGGTCCCAACGCCTCGGTTCCGTCGCTCTACAATTCGGGGACTATCACGGCCTCGGCGACCACGGTAGACACGACGATCACCAATCCGCTTCAGGCCATCGCCATCCAGGATCTCTCGGGCTCGCTGACCACCATCTACAATACGGGCACGATCTCGGCGTCGGCGACGACGCTCAACGGCGACACCGCGAACACGCGCAGAGCCATCGCCATCAGTCTTGGAGGCGATACGCTCACGCCGTCGGGCTCGGGGGTCAAAATCACCGACCAATCCACCTCGAGCGCCAGCGCGACAATAACCGGCGACATCCTATTCGGCACCGGCGACAATCAAGTCCTCGAACTCTACGGAACCGGACCGACACATTATGCAATCGTCACCGGCAATGTCAGTTACGGTCAGGGCACCAGCGGCGGTGACAATCTCACCATAGGGTCTTATGGAGCGCTCACCGGCACCGTCACCAGCATCCCAGGCTCGGGGGTGAACGTCGACGTCAAAAAGTACGGTATTCTGTCGCTGGCGAACTCCACGACGCCGCTCTACGCCACGGACTTCTATATCGAAAGTTACGGCGCTCTCACCCTAGGTGTGTCCAAATCGCTGACCAATTCGGGGGTGGTCGCGGCGGACACATCAGCGACCCTGGACGCCAATGCCCAGTTGGGAGTTGCCTTCAACAGCTTCGTCCCGCAGGCCAACGATTTCGTGCTGATGACCGCGCCGCAAGGCCAACTGAACATCGCTCCGGGGACGATCAATCTATACAACGTATCGCTGCAGAGCGATGTGACCAGCGGCGGCGCCCTGCCGTATCTTTTCGCCTCGGCGAACCTCCAATGCATCGGCACCAGCGCCGGCTGTACGCTGCCCGCCACCGCGAGCTCCACCGATGAGCTCGTTCTCCATGTGACGCCCAAGGTCATTGGGACCGGCGCGAACCAGTTGCCGCTGACCGCGGGGAGCGTGGCCAACCGGCCGCTTCCGACGGCGGGCGGCGGGACGAGCACGCTTTTCGATTTGGCCAATGTGGCGCTGGCGACGGACGACACGCTGGGCTCCAATTTCATCAACGGCATCCATAACGCGGCAGAGGCGCAAAAGGCATACAATTCCTTCGCCCCGAACGTGACCGGCGGCAGCCGCGCCATTCTCGTTTCCGTCACTGACCAAGCGACTGGCGTCGTCGGGGCCCGCCAGCGCATGCTGAATATGTACGGCAAGCAAGAAGGCGGCACGACGCTGTGGGGCCAGGAATTCGCCCAGATGATCAAAGATCCCGGCCAGGGCGCCGTCGATCCAAATACCGCCGCCAAGGTCCAGCCCGGCTTCAAAGATCATGGCTTCGGTTTCGCTCTGGGCATCGACGGGGGCAGCCCGAAATACGGATGGTACGGCGGCTCCCTCACCTTCTATGCGGGAGACGTCGGCGAACTGACGCGGAATTCGCACGTCAACGAGCAATGGTACATCCTGAGCGGCTATTCGGTGTGGCGCGGCGCAGGCCTGTTCTTCGACAGCAAGATCGACGCTGGCTTCGGCCATTTCGACGGCAAACGCTCCATCACTCTGATCTCCAGCACGAACGGTACGGCATATAGCTATACGCGCGAGGCCGACAACACGCATGTGGGCACGATGGTCTCCGGCGGCTTCAAGACCGGCGCCATCTTCGCGTACGGCGCCACGACCTTGTCGCCGGAACTCGCGGTCGATGGTTTGATGATGCGCGAAGAGGGTTATACGGAGAAGAATCCGGTGACCATCACCACGACCGGCGACGGTTTCAATCTCAAGGTCGAGCCTTATTACGCCAAGTCGCTGCGCATATTCCTGGGCGGCAGCGTTCGCCACGATCTCGATCTGTGGGACTTCTACCTGCAGCCCGAGGCACACCTCGGCTTCCGCTACGACATGTTCAACAATCCGGTGAAGCTGAAAGCGGCGTTCGCCTATGCCGATACGTCGGGCGCGATCATCGGTCCCGGCACACAATTTACGATAGTTGGTCCCGATCCCTCGCAAGGCAATTTCGTCGCCGGCGGCTCGCTTGCGGCCACCACCGACGCCTGGACGCTGGGATTCAATTTCGATTTTGTGAAGGGATCGAACGGCGCGATCGACGAGGTCGGAACGATCAACCTGCTGGGGCGCATCTAGCGCACCCGCCGCGGACTTCGCGCGCGTTCTACCAGCTTCCGCTGTTTGGCATCGAGCTCCAGGGTTCCTTCGGCGGCAACGCGGCGCCGTCCTGCAACAGTTCGATCGAAATGCCGTCCGGCGTGCGCACGAATGCCATGCGGCCGTCGCGCGGCGGCCGATTGATGACGACGCCCGCTGCCATCAGCTTTTCACAGATCGCATAGATATCGTCGACGCCGTAGGCGAGGTGGCCGAAATTGCGGCCGCCGGCATAAATCTCCGCGTCCCAGTTATAGGTGAGCTCTACCAGCGGAGCGCGTTTGCTCGTCGCCTGTTGGCGATCGCCGGGCGCCGCAAGAAAGACCAATGTGAAACGGCCTTTCTCGTTCTCGATTCGGCTGACTTCCTCCAGGCCGAGTTTGCGGCAAAAGAAATCGAGCGCAGCTTCGAGATTGGCCACCCGCACCATGCTATGCAGATACCGCATAGTCTCGTTCCTCTGTCACGATTCGCAGCCCGCCGAAAGCTCAGCACATTCGCCTTGAAATGAACACATATTGCAACGCGGCAAAGCTCTTTTGCCGGAAAATTTGGCCGACCGTGTAAGCTATTTTGCGCAATGCATTTTTTACCGGTTATGCGGCGCCGCGCCGATTGGTCGCGCAGTGTGAACACAAGTGTCACGCGGCAAATCGCAAGTTTTTCTCTTGTGTTTTCTGCGGCAATGTTATGAGAGGCTGGAACTAAGGGGAAATGACAGGGTGGTTTGCGAGTTGTTAACCAAACTTCGCGAGAATCGACATTTCTCGTTGGACCCTCTGGACCGGCTGGCGAACGATGTTTACGATTACGTCACGAACGGGAGAGAGCGCTCGATCCAACGGGCGACCAATAGGGGAAGCGTGAGCTTGGTCCACAAGGCAGAAGCCCGGTGCGTGCGCGCCGGGTTCAGTTTTATCAGGCACCGGTAACTCAATGGAACAACCACAACATTCAATAGCCGCCGCACGTACGTCCTGGCTCTCGCCGCAGCGCTTGGCTGCGCTGGGGGGATCGCTGGTGATCGTGCTGGGCGTTGCTTGGTCGCTTGCGACAGGCTTGGCGCAGACGCTGGCCGAAAAGGTTCCCGAGCTCCTCAAGGCGGAGGTGCTGCCCGAAAAGGTTCCCGACAAGACGCCGCCGCCGCCGCCGCCGGAATTGAAAGTTCCGCCGCCGCCCTTCGTGCCACCGCCGGACTTTGTCATTCAGTCCGACAACGCGGTGACCAACACGATCACGGCGACGACCAAGCTGCCGCCAAAGACGCTACCCTCTTCTCCGGCGTCGATCGGCAGGCCGCATGTCTGCCAGCAGGATTATCCGTCCGTTTCGCAGCGCCTGGGCGAGGAAGGGACCACCGAGCTCTCTTTCACCATCACGGCGGACGGCGATGTAACCGGCCTCACGGTCTCCAAGCCGAGCGGGTTCGAACGGCTCGACAGCGCCGCCGTAAGCTGCGCGTCGAGCTGGCACTACAAGCCGGCCGTCCTGGAAGGCAAACCGGTTTCAGTTTCGTGGAAGGCCGCGGTGAGGTGGGTCCTGCACTGACGGCTCTTGGGCAACAACGTTACGGTTCAATATACGACAGCTACGGAGTAGTACTGACATGATCTCGAAACACCTGACGATCGCAGCCGCCTTCGTCCTTCTCACCGGTTTCGGCGTCGGCCCTGCGCTGGCGCAGGCCACCGGCGGCGCGACGGCGCCGGCCACCACGACCGCCGCTCCGGCCGCTTCGACTCCCGCTCCCGCGGAAGCCGCTCCGGTCGTCATCAAGGCTCCGACGGTCGCCAACGCGCCCGAAGAGAACCCCTACGGTCTGGGCGACATCATCAAGAAGAAGAACCCGGTCTCGTACTCGGTGCTGGCCATCCTGCTCTTCATGTCGGTCGGCACGTGGTACATCTTCTTCACCAAATACCTCGACCAGAGCCGCATCCTCAACCAGGCGCGCATCGTCGATCGCCGCTTCTGGACCTCCGGCTCGCTCAACGAGGGCGTCGAGAAGCTGCCGAAGAATTCCATGTTCCGCGCCATCGCCGAAGCCGGCGTGAAAGCCTCCACGGGCGGCACCAGCCTGGTCAACCTCAACGACTGGATCGCCATGTCGCTGGGGCGCCAGCTTGAGGACGCCAACGGAAAGCTTCAGGGCGGCGTCACCTTCCTGGCGTCGGTCGGTTCGGTGGCTCCCTTCGTCGGTCTGTTCGGCACGGTGTGGGGCATCCTGCAAGCCCTGATCGCGATCGGCGTCGCCGGCCAGGCTTCGATCGACAAGGTCGCGGGTCCGGTGGGCGAGGCGCTGATCATGACGGCTCTCGGCCTTGCCGCGGCCGTCCCCGCAGTGCTGCTGTACAACTGGCTGGTTCGTCGCAACAAGGTCATCACCGACAAGCTTCATGCTTTCGCTGGCGACCTGCAGACCTATCTGATCACGAAGAGCAAATAGAACTGCTCTGATCTCGGTTAGGTTCGCGGAGAATAGCTATGGCTGCTTTGAACGCCCAGACCCGGCATACGGAAGAAGAGATGGCGCTGGCCGCCACCATCAACACTACTCCGTTGGTGGACATCATGCTGGTGATGCTCATCATCTTCCTGATTACCATCCCGGTGATCGTGAAAACCGTGCCGTTGACGTTGCCCAACGCGCGGAATATCGCCACGGTCACCAAGCCGGAAAACATCGTGATCTCAGTGGACAGATACGAGAACGTCTACTGGGACAATTATCCGATCGACTACAACGAACTGGCCGTTCGCTTCGAACAGGCGCTGCTGCGCTCCGTCCAGACCAAGACGCCGCTTCCCGAGGTGCATATCCGAGGCGATAGGAACGTGCGCTTCCAGGCGATCGGCCGCGTGGTCCTGGCCGCTCAGAAGGCGGGCGTTCCGAAAGTGGGCTTCATTACCGAACCGCGTAACGGCATGAATTAATCGCGTAGCGATCCAAGAAGGGTATCTTTGCCATGTCAGTGACACTCGGTACGCAAGGCGGCGAAGGCGAGCCGATGGTAGAAATGAACGTGACGCCGCTGATCGACGTCCTGCTCGTTCTGCTGGTCACGCTCATCGTCACCCTGCCCATCCAGACCCACGCGGTGAAGCTCGACATGCCTCAGCCGCATCAGAAACCGCCCACGGTTCTACCGGTAGTTGTAAATCTGGTGGTGGATTTCGACGGCTCGATCCTGTGGAACAGTACGCCGGTCGACCGCCCGACGCTCGACGCCTATTTCCAAAACGCGGCCGATCAGGATCCCCAGCCTGAAATCCACCTTAATCCGAACAAACTCGCGAAATACGATATTGTCGCGAAGGTCCTTGCGGATGCGCAACATCTTGGCGTGAAGAAGATTGGATTTGCAGGTCTCGACCAGTATATGCAGTGATGTGAGGGGCAGCCGCAGCATCTTCGAGCAGGCGCAAGCCGGCCTCGGAGTTCTGTGTGCAAGTGCAAAAGACAAGACGAGGTCTCTGATGATCGCGAAGAAGCTGCGCGCCGTAGCCACGGCGCTGTTGTTGGGCGTCGTGACGGCGATCGCCGGCGGCGCCTTGACCGCCACTCCCGCCGATGCGGCCGTGCGCGCGGCCGTCGGCAATCCGCTGAAAGCCGCTCAGGCCGCCGCAGCGGCCGGCAATTACAGCGCCGCCATGGCGGACGTCCACCAGGCCGAGGCGGTCGGCGGACTGACCGCGGAGGAGCAGAAGATCGTCACCCAGATGAGGCAGTATATCGAGGCCAAATCGGGCGGCTCGGTGGGCGTCAGCGACTCCGTCGGCGCCCAGGCCAAGTTCGACGCCGACTATCGCGCCGGACGCTTCAGCGACGTCATCAACGGCGACGCCGACCTGTTGCGCAAATTTGGCGGCCTGAACGGCACGAATATGGTGATCATCGCCCAGGCTTATTACCGCATGGGCAGCTACAAGGAATGCGCGCGCTACGCCGCCGATCACTCCAGTTTGGGCCAGGACATGCTCGATCTGCAGATGCGCTGCGCCTATGAAGCCGGCGACAACGCCACCATGCGCGCCGCCGTCGAACAGCTCGTCGCCATGACCGGCAAGCCCGAATATTGGACCCGGCTGCTGAAGCTGGCCGAGGCCTCCAAGGCCCTCTCCGATCATCAGACGCTGGACATCAACCGCATCAAGCTGATGACCGGCACGATGACCATCGACAGCGATTACTTCCTGCTTGCCGCCCTGGACATCCAGTTCGGTCTTCCGAGCGAAGCGGTCAACGTCGTGCAGAAAGGGTTCGCGGCCAAAGTGCTGACCGGCGACCGCGCCAATCGGCTGCTGAATCTCGCCAAGAGCAGCGCCGCCGCCGATCTTGCGAATCTGCCCAAGACGGTCTCGGCCGCGAACAGTGCGAAGAGCGGCGATCCGCTGGTCAAGCTGGGCGAAGATTATTGCGGCATGGGCCGTTACCAGGACGCGGTCAGCGCCATCCAGGCCGGCATTGGCAAGGGCGTGAGCGACTCCGACAATGCGCAAACTCGCCTCGGTCAGGCCCTTTACGGCGCCGGACAGAAGGACGCGGCGCTGAAGGCCTTCGCCAAGGTGAAGGGCACGCCGAACGGCGAAATGATCGCGCGTCTGTGGACGCTGTACGTGAAGGGCCACTAGGCCTTTCCACATCGCAAATTCAGGCGCGGCGTACTCCGCCGCGCCTTTTTTTCGACCGCGCGAGAATCATTTCTGCGCCGCGGCTTCCTTCACGTGCAGCCGCCACAACAGATAGCCGCGAACGTCGGTGTCGGGCGCCGCCGGCACGCCCTTGCCCGGCCCCGGGGTTCGCAGATCCGTCAGGGTGAAGTCCATCCGCGCGTCATAGGTGCGGTCGATCTGATTGCGCAGATTGCGCTCCGCCCCGTACCAGTCCGTCTTGACGGCGTCGTCGGCGCAGGGCGCGAATTCGTAGCCGGAGTTTGCCCCCCAGCGCCGCTCGACGCACTGATAGGGATCGAACGACATGTCAAAGAGGCGGCGGCGCGCCTGTTCGTAGTCGAAGATGATGCGCGAGCCGTTGCTGCGCGTGTAGGCGATGTGGCAGGCCGCGGCATGCTTGTCATAGACGGCAAGCATATCGGCGGCGAGGGTTTTCCCGCCATAGGCGAGCTTCTTGTCGTGGTGGTCGTCCATGCCCATGAATCGCGCGGCCATGTCGCGCAGTTCCTTGAAGGCGGTCTTCAGCCGGGCGTCGCGCGAAGGCGTGGAATAGGTCTCCCAGTCGCCTTCGGTGCCGTAGATGTTGGGCGGCAGCCGGTCGGGCTCCGCCTGTTTGTCGAGCCCGGCCTGGATCGCGAGATCGACCGCCTGGACGCGGTAGCCAAGATCGGCGCAATTGGAGTCCACCATGTCGGCGACTTCCTTCAGCGGATCGAAGGACAGTGTGCCGCCGGCCAGCTTGGCGCGCACATAGTCGTAATAGTCGAGAACCTCCGCGTTCAGCGTGAAACTGCCGGTGGCCCAGTCGCGATTGTCGGCGGGGCGAGCGCCGTTGCCGAAGAACTGCTCGTCGGAAAAGTCCGCGATGTCCTTGTTGGCGGCAAGCTCGATATGGCCGCCGGCAAGGGTTCCGTCGGGCTGTTTGGTGGCGCCGACAAGGGCCTGCGGCCGCCAGTTCTTGAAGCCCGCGCCCATCCCCGGAGAAGAGCGCACGAAGCGCAGATCGTAGAACCCGCGCGTCACCGAGTAATCGGGGTGGGCGTCGAGATAATGAATGCGTCCGTCGGGATCGACGCGCCACACCGTGGCCAGGTGCCCGTTGGGGTCGTAGATCACGGTGCCTGGCCGGATCGATCCGGGCGCGATGGCCGGAGAATAGAAATCCTGCTCGTAGGGCTGTTCCAGGTCGGGGTCGATGCGGTAGGTCGCCGAGGACACCGCGTCGCGCAGCTGGTCGAGAATCTCGTAGCCGTTGCCGCCGGCCGGCTCGGTGCGGGCGGCGACCGTGTTGCCGTAGCGGGTGTAGCGCACGTCGTCGGTCGGGCCGCGCGGCTCGACACCGCTCTCATAGGAAAACGGCAAGCCGCGCTTCCAGGCGAAATAGAAGCGCAGCACATAGGGAAGATCGGCGCAGTCCGATTCGAATTCCGTGCCCGGCGGATCGGTGCCGCGGAACGGGTTGCGCGGATCGTGCAGGCAGGCGTCGACCGTGGCGCAATCCGAAGCGCCCAGCTCGGCGATGAAGTTCCCATATTCTTTTTCGTCGGCCGCCGACCAATGGTCGGAGCGGATCTGGTAAGGTGAGGGGCGCGTTGCCAGGACCTGCTCCGGCGCTGCCTGGGTCTGGGCCGGCGGAGCCTGCACCGGGGGGGGGCCTTGGCCGTACGCCGCCGCTGCGACAAAAAGCGCCGCCGCCGCAACCGTTCCGCCGAGCCCCCCGCCCATACCCCGAACGGTAAACGCTGATTGTGACGGGTCAAGTGCTGCGGGGGGCCACGACTGCTTCTGGCAGGGTCGGGCCGTTTACCATAATCTCTCCAGGATGACGGAGCTTCTTTCTCCGGCGGAGAGCCAGGCCCTGCTGCTTTCCCTGCGGGTTTCCGGGGTGGCTGTGGCCTCGGCGCTGCCCTTTGCGTTCATGACCGCCTTGCTGCTCGCCAGGGTGCGTTTCACAGGCAAAACCCTTGTGGATGGAATTGTCCATCTGCCGCTGGTCCTGCCGCCGGTGGCCGTCGGCTTCCTGCTGCTGATGGCATTCGGCTCGCGCGGCCCGCTCGGCGGTTGGCTCGAGGCCCATCTGGGCATCCGCTTCGTCTTCAGCTGGACGGGCGCGGCCCTGGCCAGCGCCCTCATCACCTTCCCGTTGCAGGTGCGCGCCATCCGCCTAGCCCTGGAAGGCGCCGATCCGGGGCTCGGCGAGGCTGCCCGCACGCTGGGCGCTGGCGCATTCGACCGGCTGGTGAACCTCACCTTGCCTCTCGCGCTGCCGGGTATCGTCAGCGGAGCGATCACCGCCTTCGCCGCCAGTCTGGGCGAGTTCGGGGCCATCATCACCTTCGTCTCCAACATTCCGGGCCAGACCCAGACCTTGCCGCTGGCCATCTATGCCGCGTTGCAGATTCCCGGCGGCGAAGCGGAAGCCGCACGGCTATGCGGACTCTCCATCCTCTTGGCGCTCCTGGTCATGGCGGCGGGCGAGTTCGCGGCGCGCAGGTCCCGCCCATGAGCGTCGAGGTCTTCCTGCGCCACCGCACCGGCGCCTTCGAGCTGGACATTGCCTTCGAGGCCGAGAGCGGGGTCACCGCCCTGTTCGGTCCTTCGGGCGCCGGCAAATCCAGCATCGTCAGCGCCATCGCGGGGCTGCTGCGGCCCGACTTCGGGCGGATCACGCTGGGCGGGCGCGTCTTGCTGGATACCGCTACGAACCTGTTCGTGCCGGCGCAGGCGCGGCGCACCGCCGTTGTGTTCCAGGACAGCCGCCTGTTCCCGCATATGAGCGTCGGCGACAATCTCCTGTTCGGCTGGCGGCGCGCCGAGGCCAAGGCCGACACGGCGACGATCGCCCATGTCGTGGAGCTGCTGGGGCTCGGCGGCATGCTCGATCGTCGCCCGCGCGGGCTTTCGGGCGGCGAGAAGAGCCGCGTGGCGCTCGGCCGCGCGCTCTTGGCTTCGCCGGACATGCTGCTGCTCGACGAGCCGCTGGCCTCCCTCGACGCCGCCCGGCGGGACGAAATCCTGCCCTATCTCGAAAAGCTGGCGCGCGAGGCCAAGCTGCCCATGCTCTATGTCAGCCATTCGGTCGAGGAAGTCGCGCGCCTGGCGGACCGGATCGTGGTGCTGAGCGACGGACGCGTCAAGGCGCAAGGCTCGGTGTTCGACCTGCTGACGGACGTGGACGCCATCGCCGGCGTGCCTCCGTTGGGCGCGGTGTTCGAAGCCACTGTTGCAGGGCATGGCGCCGATGGCCTCAGCCTGCTCGCCTTCAACGGCGGAGTGCTGGCGGTGGCGAAACTCAAGCGGCCGCTGGGCGCGCGCCTGCGCGTGCGATTGCGGGCCGAGGACATCATGCTGGCGCGCGAGGAGCCGCAATCCATCAGCGCCAACAATGTGCTGCCGTGCACGGTGGTCGCCGTGCACGAAGGCGGCGACATGGCCGACGTCCAGCTCTATTGCGGCGCCACGCGATTGGCAGCGCGGATCACGGCCGCCTCGCGCGCCCGGCTAGGGCTTGAGCCGGACGTTGCGGTTTTCGCCATCGTCAAGAGCGTGACGGTCGAGCGCGAGGCGTGATCAGCCACCGCCGCGGAACACCAGCCTCTTCGACAGGGTGAAGTTGAACACCAGACCGACCAGGATGCCGATGGCAAGCGCCAAGTAAGGGATGTTGAAGGGCCACGGCGCAGCGCCGATGAGCAGGGCATAGACCGCGAAATTGGCCGCCGCGCCCAGGCTGTTGGTTGCCGCGAAGCGCGCCCATTCGGCAAGGATCCCGATGTGGTGGCTCGACGCCTTGTCGGCGAAGGTGAGTTTGCGGTTGCCCCACCAGGTGAAGGTCACGGCCGGAACGAAGGCGATGAACCAGCCCGCGCGGGGACCCACGCCGAACAGTTCGTGGGCCACCGCGAGCGCCGCTTCGTTGACGAAGAAACCCGCGCCGCCCACAACGGCGAAACGGACAAAGCGCGAAGCGGAAAGCCGCCGAAGTATCTCCCTCACGGCTTCTTCAAATCCTGCGGACCGGGGAGCGCCAGATACCTCAGCCGCTTGATCTCCCAGCGCCCGCGCGTGACGGTGTCGAGGATGAGACCGGTGAACAGCGAGAGGAACGCCAGCACCATCATGCCGGTGACCAGCACCGCGGTGGGCAGGCGCGGCACCAGTCCGGTCTGGAAATACTCGATCACCACCGGAATGCCGATCGCGAACGAGAACAGGGCGAAGAACATGAAGATGCTGCCGAAAAAGATCAGCGGCCGCTCCCGGCGCATCAGGCCTACGATCGTGAGCAAGATGCGAAACCCGTCGCGCCAGGTGTTGAGCTTGCTGGCGGAGCCCGCCGGGCGCTCCTTGTAAGGCGTTCCCACTTCGGCGATCGGCACCTTCATGCGCACCGCATGGACACTGATTTCGGTCTCGATGCCGAAGCCCGCGGCGGCCGATGGAAACGATTTCACGAAACGCCGCGACATGATGCGGTAGCCGGTCAGCATGTCGCCCAGCCTGACGCCGAACATCAGGCTGGTGAGGCCGGTGAGCAGATAGTTGCCGAGCACGTGACCGGGCCGGTAGGCCGCGCTCGCCGTCGCCTCGCGCCGCGCCGAGACGATGTCCAACCCCTCGTCGATCAGCTTGCCGATCAGTGCCGGCGCCGCGGAGGCGTCGTAGGTGTCGTCGCCGTCGACCAGGACGAAGACGTCCGCCTCGACGTCGGCGAACATGCGGCGCACCACATTGCCTTTGCCCTGGCGCGTCTCGCCGCGGACGATGGCGCCCGCCTCTTTCGCCCGTGTCGCGGTCGCATCGCGCGAATTGTTGTCGTAGACGTAGATCACGGCGCCGGGCAGGCTGGCGCGGAAATCGTCCACCACTTGGGCGATGGTCGATTCCTCGTTGTAGCAAGGGATCAGAACGGCAATTCTCGGCTCGGCTTGGATCATGGCTTGCGGCTCACCAGCGGGCACCATTGATAGGCGCCTGTAAGGTTGGTGTCGAACATGCGGCATTTCAACCAGTCGATGGCCAGGCCGTAATCGAGGACCGCGGCGCTGGCGCGGCCCATGTCGTAGGCGTCGGAAATCAGAAACAGCGGCCCTTTGTGGGCGGCGACGCGCCCCTTCAACTGGCGGGTCAGGAGCGAGCCGTCCTCGGGCTGGAACATCCAGCCGTCGATGCGCAGCACCGGCACCTCTGGCGGCAAGGAGGGCGCGATGAACCCGAGCGGCGCGTCGCCCGTCATCAGCACCATAGTGCGGCCCGGATCGGACAGCTTGGGCAGATCGGCGGTGATGTAAGGATCGCCAAGCGGCGCGCGATCGAGCTGGGCGCTGCGGGTGAACAGCAGCGCCAGGAAGAACAGCGAGGCAATGGCGATCAGCTGCATGCGGCGCGGCAACGGGAGGAGCCCGATGCCGAGCGCGATAATCAGCGGCGCCGCCATCTCCAATTGCAGGATGTAGCGGTAGATCGCGAAAATCTTAAGCCAGAAGAAATAGGACACCGCGGCAAAGGCGAAGATGATGAGCGCCGCCCGGGGGTCCGCCAGCGGCTCCTTGGCGCGCCGGCCCAAGGCCCAGCCGATCAGCGCGGCGATGACGACGACGTAGGCCAGCCCGACGCGGATGTCGATATTGGGCAGGTCGTTCGCCAGCCGCCAATCGATCGAAAAGAGAATGGGGAAAGCCAGCGCGGTCCAAGGATCGGTGGGAAGAAAGCGCATGTCGCGGTAAGGCGAATTGAGCGCCAGCGGCGAGTGGAAATACTCGTTGAAATAGGGGAACAGCGGATTGCCGGTCAGCGCGTCCATCCGCCCCATCCAGAATCCGGCGCACAACATGAAGCCCACGATGCCTCCGAGCGCGCCGGCCCCCAGCCGCGTGAGAAGATGCTTGCGGTCGCCGCCGATGGCCAGCAGCGCTGCGGCAAACCCCATCGCGAACGGCGCTTCGGGCAGCTTCAGGCCCGCCGCGCTTCCCGTCAGAAAGCCGCCCAGCGCGCACCACAACGCCGTGTTGGTCAGCGATCCGTGCGCCAGCTCACCGCGCTTGATTACCAGAATCGCGAGGCTGCCCAGCGTGAACAGGCTCAGCACGTTGTCGTAATAGTGCGTACCGAGCAGGCTGAGCGTCAGCCCGCCGGTCATGCCGAAGAGCGCAATCGCGCCGGCTCCCAGCTTGAATTCGCGGTGGCGCAGACTGGTGCGCGCCATCAGATAGAGCGGCGCGATATTGGCGGCCTGCAGCAGTCCCAGCACCGCAATCGCGAACCAGGATGTGGTGTGGATCGCCAGCCAATAGAAGGGGACGTCGACCAGCGGATTGTAATAGCTCGCCTGATGGGCGACGGCGAGGTCGATCCCCATCCGTCCGTTCAGGAAGGCATAGGGGATGTACCAATGGTAGTTGCGGAAGTCCCAGGATGTGTCCTTGCCGAGCCAGACGACATAGCTTGTCCAAACAAGGATGGAGAGGCCGAGGAAGGCCCACTCGCGCGGCGACAAGCGCGAAGCCTGCGATGAAGCGTTGTCTGAAGGCATCGGACCCGGCGAGGCGGTGAAGCAGCCGGCATTATCTAGCGCATTTTGGGCCGGGTGGAGAGAGCTTAAGGCTCGCTCTCGACCGCCAGGTTCGAGATGAACTGTTGGGTGCAGGCCCGCCAGGAGCGGGTAAGCGCGAAGGCCCTGGCGGCCTCGCGAGGGATTTCCAGCGCCCGGCGGCAGGCCTTCGCCAGATCCTCGTCCAGGGCCGCGACCGGGGCGTCGCCGACCACGTCCTTCGGCCCCTGCACGGGATAGGCCGCCACCGGCGCGCCGCTGGCCAGGGCCTCCAGGATCACCAGCCCGAAGGTGTCCGTCCGGCTGGGGAAGACGAAGACGTCGCTGGCCGCATAGGCCTCAACCAGCGGTTTGCCGATCTTCGGCCCGAGGAATTTCGCCCCCGGATAGGCGCGTTCAAGCGAGCCTCGGATCGGGCCGTCGCCGACCAGCACCTTGGTGCCCGGCAAGTCCAGCTTGAGGAAAGCCTCGACGTTCTTCTCCACCGCCAGCCGTCCGACGTAGAGCCAGATCGGTTTGGGGAAGGGCAGCGCAACGCCCGGGATGGGCCGGAACTGATCGGTATCCACGCCGCGCGACCAGATGCGCACATTGCGGAAACCGCGGCTCTCCAGCTCGCGCTTGAGCGACGGCGTCGCCACCATCATCGCGGTGGCGGGCTGATGGAACCAGCGCAGGAAGCGGTAGACCGTCTCCTCGCCGATGAAGGGGAAGCGCGCCCGCACATACTCGGGGAAACGGGTGTGGAATGAGGTTGTGAAGGGGATGTGGTACTTCAGGCAAAGGGCGCGCGCGGACATCCCCAGCGTACCCTCTGTGGCGATGTGGATGGCGTCGGGCGCGTAGGCGCGGATCTCGCTCTCCAGGGCCGCGCGCGGAAGGACCGACAGCCTGATCTCGGAATAGGTCGGCAAGGGCAGCGTGAAGCGGCCTTGCGGCGTGGCGTAGCGCACCTCGTGGCCGAGCGCGCGCAGATCGCTGCCCAGGATTTCGAGCGTGCGCACGACGCCGTTGACTTGCGGCGCCCAGGCGTCGGTGACGATCAGAACCTTGAGGCTGAGTGCTTCGGCGGCGCCGATGCCGGCCGGCATGGCGCCATGGCGGTGGCGACGAAGAATCCTACGCGGGTATAAGCGCAGCTTCACCTTGGGTGCCCGCTGAGGCACGGGCAAGCTCGCTCGCAGGAGTAAAGGATGCCCAGCGCAGAATCTCCAGATGTCCGCGGGCATCTTCGACAAGGGCAGTACAGCTTTCAACCCAGTCACCGTCGTTGAGGTAGAGGATGGGGCCGATTCGGCGCATTTCGGCCTGATGGATGTGGCCGCATAGCACACCGTCGACGCCTCTCGGCGCCGCGGCGCGCGCCACCACCTCCTCGAAGCGCGAGACATATTCGACGGCGTTCTTGACCTTGCGCTTGAGATAGGCCGAGAGCGACCAGTAAGGCAGGCCCAGGGCGCGGCGCAGGATGTGGAGCCGGTCGTTGAGCGCCAGCGCGAAGCTGTAAGCGCGGTCGCCGACATGGGCGAGCCACTTGGCATAGCCGATAACGCCGTCGAACTGATCGCCGTGCAGCACCAAAAGACGCAGGCCCGCGGCGGTTTCGTGGATCGCTTCGTGAACCACCTCGATGCCGGCGATGCTGCGTCCGCAGTAGTCGCGCAGGAATTCGTCGTGATTGCCCGGCACGTAGACGACGCGCACGCCGTCATCGACCTTCTTCAGGATCTCGCCGACCACGCGGCTCTGGGCCTCGGTCCAATACCAGCGCCGCCCGAGCTGCCAGCCATCGACGATGTCGCCCACGAGAAACAGCGTGTCGCAAGAATTCTTTGCCAGGAAATCGGCCAGCAGCTCCGCCTTGCAACCGCGCGTGCCCAGATGGACATCGGAGATGAAGATCGTGCGGTGGCGGCGCTCCGGCGCCGGGCCGGGATAGGGAGTGCGAAATGGCGGTTTCGAGCGCTTGCGGCGCTCCGTGGCGAGCGGCCCGGGGCGCAGGTGGGGATTGGAAGACCAAGCTGTCTCAGCCATAGGCGGGCTCCCTGACGCCGCCCGAATCACACGACGCGGCCTTTAGCGGTGGGTAGCCGGCGCACACGAATCTTTTGTTGCAATGCGAAGACAGTGCTGCGAATTAGTCTAAGTACCTTAATGCCGAGATTTTGGTAGCGATAACATGCTGCATTGCACACTCAAGCGGCATTCACTGACCAAACACTGTGCAGACGGCAAATTTATGGCGGAAATACTGACTTTTTTCTTGAAAAATTTCTTCTGGCGGAAGCATTTTGGAGCTTGTTTACAGCTCGCTAGAGTGCCATATTGTTGCATCGCGGCATTGCGGATTTCCTCTCTGCGACGCCGCGGCCCTTCCTGGGCGTTTCCTCCCTGAACTTGGCCGCTCCCTCGGGAGCGGCCTTTCTTTTCGGCCAGAACCGCCTGGATTACTCGGCCGCCAAGGACGGGGGCGGCGCCGTGTGAAGCAGCGCGCCCACCGCGACGAGTCTTTTGAGTGCCTCGCCCAAGCGTGCGCGCGTCTGCGCGAAGCGGGCCAGAGGCTCGACGCGCTCCTCGTCGAGGTACAGCGTGCGATTCACCTCGATCTGCAGCGCATGGATGCCTCGGTCGCGCCGGCCGTAAAGATGCGTGGTGTAGCCGCCGGCGTAAGGCGTATTGCGCGCGACCGAAAAACCGCACGCCTCGAAGGCCAGTTCGGCGTGGCGCATCAAGGCCGACGACGCGGAGGCGCCGTGGCGATCGCCAAACACGATGTCTGGAGAAGGCGCCGTCCCCGGCATCGAATGGCAGTCCACGACGATCGCCGCGCCGAAGCGCGCGTGGGTTTCCTCGACCAGTGCGGCAAGCGCCGCGTGATATGGCCGATGGAGCCGCGCCAATCGTTCCTCGGCCTCGACGGGGGAAAGTTTGCGGCGATAGATCTCGACACCGTCGCGCACGATCTTCGGGATGACGCCAAGGCCCGCCGTGACGCGCGCGCTCGGCGCGCCGACCTCCGAGGGCAGGGCGGCGTCGAACATCGTGTTGTCGAGTTCGGACGCCGCGCGGTTCACATCGAGGAAGGCGCGCGGGAACCGGGCAGAGATGATGGGCGCGCCGCACTCCACGGCGCTGGCGAACAATTCGTCGACGAAAGCATCCTCCGAGCGGCGCAGCGCCAAGGGCGTGAGGCAGCTCCCCGCGACGAAATCCGTCGGATACAACCGTCCGGAATGCGGGGAGGCGAAGACGAAGGGTGCGCTCTGTTCCTTGGGCCGGGCGATCTGGAACGGCTTGCGGTGAAGATCCGCCAGAACCGGATCGGGTTCCTCTCTGTTAACCGCTGTGCCCATCGCAGAAATCCGCTCGTTCCCCCCGGAAAGCCCGGAAAATGCCTAAAGCCGCCGGGCCCCCAGTGGACCATTAACCCGGCCCGCCGATCAAGCGTTGTTGGGGCGGATTTCTGTCGGGTTAGGAAGGGCGCCCGAAGGGCGCGACTTTAACCGGCATTTACGGTTCGGCGATTATACGGTTTAGTTCCTGCAGGGCGGAGCGGCGCATGGTCCATATCCTTCTGGTCGAAGACGACGAATCTTTGCGCAAGTTCCTGGCGCAGGCGCTGATCCGCGCCGGCCATGAAGTCACCGATTTCGGCAACGGCGAAGACGCCTACGATTGCCTGTTGAATTTCCGCTTCGATCTCTTGCTCACCGACATCGTTATGCCCGGGATCGATGGCATCGAACTCGCCAAACGCGCCGCCGAAATGAACCCGGCGATGAAGATCATGTTCATCACCGGCTTCGCCGCGGTCGCCCTTCATCCCTCCTCCAACGCGCCCAAGCATGCCAAGGTCCTCTCCAAGCCGTTCCATCTGCGCGAGATCGTCGCCGAGGTGGAGCGGATGATGGCGGCCTAGCTCCCGAACAAATTTCCGACGACAACCGGCCGCAATCGCGCCGAAGTTGAAGCTCAGCCTTTCCTCGTCCGGCGTGGGCCGGGCGAGGAACCCTTATGGGGTCCGGCTCCCGCGGGGCGGGCCGTCGAACGGCCCGGTCAAACCTGGGGAGGGACCGATGCAAGCCACAGAACACGCCATCGCCACCGCGCGGCCGAAAGGAATGACGCCGCAGCGCGTGACAGGTCTTGTCTTCGCCGGACTGCTTCAAGCGGCGCTGATCTTTGCCCTGATCGAGGGGCTTAACATCAAGGTCTGGCCGACCCCTGAGCCGGGGACGGCGATCGATATCATCAAGAGCAACAACAAGACGGGGCAATTGCCACCGCCGCCCATATCTTTGCACCAACCCACCGTGACAACCCAAGTGGCGCCCGTCTTCCATATCGATAACGGCGAACCATCGCAGGGCATCACGCTTGTCCAGGGGCCAGCGCAGCCGACGGGAATTGTCTTCGCGCCAGCCACGGGGATCGGCGCCACGCACACCACGCCGCCCTATCCGCCGCTCGCGCTGAGGCTCGGCGAGGAAGGAAGCGTGATGCTTCGCCTGACGATTTCCATGCAAGGCCTGGTGACGGACGCCGCGGTGGTGCGTTCCAGCGGCTATGACGATCTCGACCAGGCGGCGCGCAGCTGGATTCTGGCGCATTGGCGTTACCGGCCGGCGATGCGCGGTGGCGTAGCGGTGGCCAGCGCCGGCGACGTTCAGGTGCGCTTCGACCTGAAGAACGCGCATTAACGGCGGCTTGCCAGTCTCGCCGGGCGGGGGCTATAGAAACGGCCCCGTCTGGCGGGCGCGTAGCTCAGCGGGAGAGCACTACCTTGACATGGTAGGGGTCACAGGTTCGATCCCTGTCGCGCCCACCATTATCTAATTGATATATATATGCATTAATTTTCTTGCTCGTCATGGCCTACCTTATTTCGAACCCATTCGGCAGCGCACCGGAAGCAAACGGAGGGATTTCGCGACGGCTTCTTGGATAACGACTAGGGGTGCACCACGAGAATTCGCGGAATTGATGCGAACCTCATTCGACGGAATTTTGCCTCTTCGCCCACAACTCAGCACGCCAAAACAATTGCCCCGGCGATGTCGGCGCGAGTAATCCTCACCGCCGACGTAGGACGTCTCGGTGCAAGCATTTGTGTGACACTCCTTTTGACGGTCGGTGGAATCTGACCGAGGCGCTTCGCCGGTTTGCGCCGAAAGAAGCTTGGGCAGCGTACGAAGATGCCAAGCGCGCTTGGCACTCTGCCGGCAGTCCTGAACGCGTCACATGTCTCAGCGAGTGGATTGACGGAGCCGAAGCCAGCTCCGACAACAAGGACATCGCCGCCTGGATTCAACGTCCTGTTTCCAATTATATCATCCCTGGATGTTCACCATCATAAATTTGAACGATAAGCATCGTCACCGTCAACCGCCCATCGGCGAAGAGTGTTCGTCCGCCCCAGATGCCGGCCTGCGGCGCTCGAATGCGACGAGCTTGTCGATTGCGCCGTCGAGAACGACCGTGTCGGGATTGAGCATCAGGATATATTCGCCGCGCGCGGATTTTGCCGCCAGATTGTTGGCGGCGGCAAAGCCGAGATTGTCCGATTGCGCGAAGAGAGGGTAATGGGGGAATTTCTCCGCGATCGCTTCCGCCGATCCGTCGGTCGAGTCATTGGCCACCACAAGGACTTCGCATAGACTATGAGCGGTGTTGCACTGACCGGTTGAACTCACCATCAAGACGGGTCATTTGACCGCGTCGACGACCGGCCGCTTTGCGCCATGTGTGGACGGCTCCCCGTTGGCAAGGGATTTTTTGATGTCATGCACTTCGGTCGGTGCGGCCATGTGTTCGACCTGTTGGTGCGGCACAGTGAGCCGCTGGCCATAATGCCTTTCG
>Ga0182027_10002355_pt1 | contig 30778 bp, 28 predicted proteins | sample 712E1DmetaG_FD_121300 | JGI IMG/M metagenome (GOLD analysis project Ga0182027, IMG submission 121300) | Permafrost microbial communities from Stordalen Mire, Sweden - 712E1D metaG (Illumina Assembly) | ecosystem: Environmental > Terrestrial > Soil > Wetlands > Permafrost | place: Sweden...
GCTAAGGGAGCAGAGCCAACCGTGGCGGCCCTGAAGGGTCCTTCGCGGCGGCTCGCCAGACACGGACGCAGCGTGGATCGGCCGGCGGTATGCCCCCGACGACGCCGTTCGACCGCGGCGTCCTTGCTTTGCATCGCCGGGGCTGAAGTTGGGCAAGAGCGGCGCCCCCGCCCACGCGGAGTCGAGCGGCGCTGTCCTGCCGATCGCGCGGCGGACCGGCGGGGGTTACCGCCCCGCCTCGGCGTACAATCGAGCCGATGCCGATCTACCTCGACTATGCCGCCACGACACCGCTGCGGCGTGAGGCGCTCGAGGCGATGCTGCCGTACCTGACCGAGAGATTCGGCAACGCTTCCTCGCCGCATGCGTTTGGACGAGCCGCGCATGCCGGCCTTGACGAGGCCCGCGAGCGCGTGGCGCTGGCGATCGGCGCCCAGGCACGGGAAATCGTCTTCACTTCGGGCGGGAGCGAGGCTAACAACCTGGCCGTGAAGGGCGCGGCCTGGGCGGGCAAGGCACGCGGCCACCGAATAGTGACGACGGCCGTGGAGCACCACTCGGTCGGCCACACCATGCGCTACCTGGAGAAGTTCGGCTTCGAGATCGTGGAGTTGCCCGTCGACCGCTACGGACGAGTCGACCCAAAGGACGTTGAAGCCGCGATGACTCCCCGGACGATCCTGGTGAGCGTCATGCTCGCCAACAATGAGGTGGGCACGATCCAGCCGATCGCGGAGATCGCCGCCTGCGTGCGGCGCCACAGGGGCGTCCTGCTGCACACGGACGCGGTCCAGGCCGCCGCGCATCTCGCCATCGACGTGGCGGCGCTGGACGTCGACCTGCTCTCTCTGGCGGCACACAAGTTCGAGGGGCCCAAGGGCGTGGGTGCGCTGTATGTCCGCCACGGCACGAACATCCTGGCCCAGCAGCAGGGTGGGGCCCAGGAACGATATCGTCGGGCCGGGACCGAGGACGTTGCCGGGGCGATGGGCATGGCCGTCGCGCTCGATCTGGTGGTCGCCGAGCGTCCGGTCGTGGAGCCGCAGGTGGTCGCGCTGCGCGAGGGGCTGGCGGTGCGGATGCGCGCCGTCGAAGGCGTCCAGGAGACCGGCCACCCGGTCGAGCGGCTGGCCAACAACCTCTCGCTCGTTGTCGGGGGGCTCGACGGGGCGTCGCTGGTCATGGCGCTCGATCTGGCGGGGCTGGCCTGCTCCATCGGCTCGGCGTGTGTGACGGGCTCGACTGAGGTCAGCCATGTCCTCACGGCGATGGGCTATCCCGAGGACGAGGCGAAGGGCGCGCTCCGGCTCACGCTCGGGCGAATGACGACTGAGGATGAGATCGAGGAAGCCGGACGTCTGATCGCTCAGGCGATCGAGACCCAGCGTGAGGCTGCCGAAATGCCGGCGGCGGTGAGCCGCCCTTCCGCTCCCGGCCCGGACGCGGGGCGCGCTGCATCGGAGGCGACCGCCGGGTGACGCGCGTCCTCGTCGCGATGTCGGGCGGTGTGGACTCGTCCGTCGCGGCGGCGCTGGTGCGCGCCGCGGGCGACGAGGCAGTCGGCGTGTGGATGCGACTCCACGACGTCGCCGACACGTACTCCGAGTTCAAGAAGAGCTGCTGCTCGCTTGATGCGGCCGAGGATGCGCGCCGTGTCGCCGCCCGGCTCGACATTCCCTTCTACATCATGAACCTGGAGCCCGAATTCGATGCGGGCGTGGTGCAGCCGTTCCTGCGGGCCTACCTGGAGGGCCGCACGCCCAGCCCGTGCGTCGATTGCAACAACGTCGTCAAGTTCGGGGCGCTGCTCGGTCGCGCCCGCTGCATGTACGAGTGCGATGCGGTGGCTACCGGGCATTACGCGCGTGTCGCGTCTCCGGGCGGGCCGGGGGGAGGATTCCGGCTGCTGCGCGGCTGCGACCGCAACAAGGACCAGAGCTACTTTCTGTATGGCCTTGGCCAGGCGGAGCTGGCGCACACACGGTTCCCGCTCGGTGAGATGACCAAGCCGCAGGTTCGGGAGCTGGCGCGCTCGTTGGGGCTGCCGACGGCCGAGAAGCGCGACAGCCAGGAGATCTGCTTCGTGCCGCGCGGCGACTATCGCGACGCTCTCCGCGAGCGAGCAGGCTGGAAGGCCGAGCCCGGGCCGCTCATCGACGTCGACGGGCGCGAGGTGGGCGAGCATTTCGGGACCGCTTCGTACACCGTGGGTCAGCGCCAGGGCATCGGCGTGGCGCTTGGCGAACCACGCTACGTCTGGAAGATCGACGCGAGAGCGAACATCGTCCGCCTGGGCCGCCGGGCGGATCTCGAGACGCGCCTGTTCGAGGTCGAGGAGATGCGCTTCGTCGCAGGCGAACCGCCCGAGGGCGAAGCGCCCTTCGGGGCCGAGGTCCAGATCCGACACCGCAGTGGCGTGGCTGCGGCGACGGTCTCGCCTCTCGGCGGCAGTCGCTGGCAGGTCGAGACGAATGATCCTGTATGGGCGGCTGCACCGGGCCAGGCCGCGGTCTTCTATCGCGGTGAATTGGTGCTGGGCGGAGGGCGGATAGCCGGTGGGGAGGATCCTGCCGGCGCGTGACCGCCTGCGCCCGGTGGGGGGCTCCTATACTCACGCCGACGGCGCCGCCGGGCGGCGCCCGCCCGATGAGGAGTTGAGTGGCTCTCGGACCTGCGCCTGTGCTGGCCGTCCTGGTCGGACTCTTCCACACAGCGTTGTTCGTCTTCCTGCGCGGGCGTGCGGGCGGCCGGATGGTGCTCGTGGCGTGCGCTGCCATCCTGGGAGCGTGGGCGGGGGATGCGATCGGTGGACGGCTCGGCGTCGATCCGCTGCGCGTCGGCGACTTCCACGTCATCTCCGCTTCCATCGTGGCGTGGATCGGCATCGCGTTCGTGTCTTTGGTCGCGATACTCGGCCCGGCGCCGGCAGCGGAGGAGTCGGAGTGATCCGATCGCTGGCCTGGCTCCTGGTCCGCCGCCGCGCTGGCCCGGGTCCCAGCGACCCGCGGCTTCTGGCGTTCGCGCGGGGGCTGGCCCTGGGAGCCCTCGTCGGCGCCGCGATTGCGGGTTCGACCGTCTGGAATCGCCGTCATACGCGGGTTTGAGCCGGTGCCGCCGCCGGTTTGGTACCGTTAGCGGCGATGCCTGACCTGCCGATTCCCTACCTCACCGGGGCCGAGGTGCGCCGCCGCTATGTCGAGTTCTTCGTCCAGCGGGGTCACACCGAGGTCCCGAGCGCCTCGCTGGTGCCGGCAGGCGACCAGACCCTGCTCTTCACGAACTCGGGGATGGTCCAGTTCAAGGACGTCCTGACCGGGCGCGAGAAGCGCAGCTATGTCCGGGCGACAGACTACCAGCGCTGTCTGCGAGTGGCCGGCAAGCACAACGACTTCGAAGAGGTGGGCCGCACGCCTCGCCATCACACCTTCTTCGAGATGCTCGGCAACTGGAGCTTCGGCGACTACTTCAAACGTGAGGCGATCCACTGGGCGTGGGAACTCCTGACCGAGGTTTACCAGATCCCCGGCGACCGGCTGGCGGCGACGGTGTACAGCGACGACGACGAGGCGTACAGGATCTGGCGTGAGGAGATCGGCCTCCCGCCGGAGCGGATCGCCCGTTGGGGCAACGTCGATAGAGGCGACGACGCGAACTTCTGGCGAATGGCCGAAACCGGGCCGTGCGGTCGCTGCTCGGAGATCCACTTCGACCGCGGTGCGGAGTTCAGCGAGGGACCGCACTGCATTCCGGACCACTCCGAGCACTGTCCGCGCTGGCTCGAAGTCTGGAACCTGGTCTTCATGGAGTTCGAGCAGCGCGCCGACGGGACGCGCGTGCCGCTGCCGATGCAGTCGGTGGACACGGGCATGGGCCTGGAGCGCCTGACCAGCGTCATCCAGCAGGTGCCCACCAACTACGACACGGATTTCTTCACGCCGATCCATATTGCCATGCGCGATCTCCTCGGTCATGACCCGGAGGCCTTCGAGGCCGAGCGGTTCAGCTACCAGGTCATCGCCGACCATTCCCGCGCCGTGACGTTCCTTGTCGCCGACGGGGTCGCGCCCTCGAACGAGGGCCGCGGCTACGTCTTGCGCCGCATCATCCGCCGAGCGGTCCGCCACGGCCGGCTCCTGGGCCGGCGGGAGCCGTTCATGGACGTGACGGCGGGGGTAGTCATCGACGTCATGAAGGACGCCTACCCGAACCTCGTCGAGAAGCGGGACCGGATCCTGAAGGTCATCCACCAGGAGGAGGCGCTATTCGCACGCACCCTGGAGACGGGCACGAGCCACCTGGAGGCGGCGCTGGGGCCGCTGACCGGGGCCGAGCGAACGATCGGCCGGCGGCCGGAGTCGCTGCCCGAGAGCGCCTCCGTCCTTGCCGGCGAAGTCGCCTTCAGGCTCCACGACACATACGGCTTTCCCGTCGATCTCACCGTCGACATGGCCGCCGAGTACGGCGTCCGGGTCGATCGCGACGGCTTCGTCGCCGCGATGGCCGAGCAGAAGGAGCGCAGCCGGAAGGGCACGAAAGCCGACCTGGCGCGCCACGCCGAACTGGGCGATCTCTACCAGGCGATCCTGCGACGGTCCGGCGAGACGCGCTTCCTCGGCTACGATGGCACGGAGGCCGAGGGACGGGTCGTGGCGATCCTGCGCGACGGGATCGAGTACCAGGAGCTGACCGGCTACGGTGAGGCCGAGGTCGTGCTCGACGCCACTCCCTTCTACGGGGAGGGCGGCGGCCAGGTCGGCGACCGAGGCGAGTTGCTCGAGGCCGGCGGCGGCAGCGCGCTCTTCACGGTCGAGGACACGCAGAAGCCGATCGCCGGACTCGTGGCCCATCGGGGCAGGCTGCACGGCCGGCTGCGGGTCGGGGAGACGGTCACCGCCCGGGTGGACGCCGAGCGGCGGCCCGCACCATGCGCAACCACACGGCCACGCACCTGCTGCACCGGGCCCTGCGCAACGTTGTCGGCCCCGATGCGCACCAGGCCGGCTCGCTCGTGGCGCCCGACTACCTGCGCTTCGACTACCCGATGGACCGGCCGCTTACGGCCGCCGAGAAGCGGGCCATCGAGGACGAGGTTCGGCGGGTCGTGCGCGAGAACCGCCCCGTGACGACGAGGGTCCAGCCGATGGCCGATGCCATCGCCGCCGGCGCGGACGCCTTCTTCGACGAGAAGTACGGCGAGCGCGTCCGGACCGTCCGGGTCGAGGGCTACTCGCTGGAGCTGTGCGGAGGCACGCACTGCTCGGCCTCCGGCCAGATCGGGGGCTTCGTGATCACCGCCGATCGGAGCATCGGAGCTGGCACCCGCCGCATCGAGGCGATGACAGGCGACGGCGCCGACGCCCTGCTGCGTGAGCGCACGGACCTGCTGGAGCGTATCGCGGAGACGGTCGGGGCCACGTCCGTGGATGCGGTGCCCGACCGCGTCGCCGCCCTGCAGGATGAGCTGCGCGAGGCGCGCCGCCGGCTCAAAGCAGGCGGGGGCGGCGTGCCCAAACCCGCCGACGTGGTCGCCCGGGCCGAGGAAGTCGCGCCGGGTATCAAGCTCGTGGCCCACTCAGGAACGTTCGAGTCGGCCGAGCAGTGGAAGGGCTTTGTCAAGGAGATCAGGGCCGCCCTGGGTTCGGGCGTGATCGCCGTTGCGTTCGACGCCGACGCGCCGCAGATCTTCGTGACCGTCAGCCCGGACCTGGTCGAGCGGGGCATCTCGGCCGGTGAGCTCGTGAAGGTGGCCATGAAGCCGATGGAAGGCCGAGGCGGCGGCCGCGCGGAGATGGCTCAGGGGATGGGAACCCGCCGCGAAGGTGTGGTTGCCGCGCTGAGCGCGATCACGGATACACTAGGAACGGCAGGCAAGTAGTGGACAGGTAGGGGAGCGGCCGTGGCGTTCTGGCGCAGGATCTGGGGCCGCGAGGAGGAGTCGACGCTGGCTGCTTGCACGGCGCTGGACGTCGGCACCGAGTTCGCCAAGGCACTCGTCTTCGATATCGACGCCTCCGGCATGGGCACGGTGCGAGGCGTCGGCCGCAAGCGCCAGGGCCTGGCTCACATGCAGTCGGGCACGGTGACCGACATCACCGCCGTGGTCGACAACTGCTCGACCGCGCTCCAGGAGGCCGAAGAGATGGCCGGCTTCCGGCCGACGCAGTGCGTCATCGGGATCGCCGGAGAGCTGGTCAAGGGCTTCACCACGACGCGTTCCCATGAGCGCAGACGCCCCGACGCGCCGATTACGGATGCCGAGCTGCAGAAGCTGATCGACGGCGTGCAGCACGACGCCCTCCGCGAGGCCGAGCGGGCGATCACCTGGGAGACCGGCCTGCCGCAGGTGGACGTGAGGCTGGTTCACGCCGCGGTCACCGGCGCCCAGATCGACGGCTATCCGGTCACGAACCCGGTGGGCTTCAAGGGTCGCAACGTCAAGGTCAGCATCTTCAATGCCTTTGCGCCGCTGGTGCACCTGGGGGCGCTGCAGAGCGTCGCCGAGCAACTTGACCTGGAGCTGCTCGAGGTCGTGGCCGAGCCTTATGCCGTGGCCAGGGTCCTCGCCAGCGAGCAAGTGCAGCAGTCCGGGGCACTCTTCGTCGACATCGGCGGCGGAACGACGGACGTGGCCCTCGTGCGCCATGGCGGCATCGAGGGGACGCGCATGTTCGCCCTCGGCGGCCGGGCCTTCACCAAGTCGATCGCGGACCATCTCGACCTGCCGTTCCCGCGTGCCGAAGAGGTGAAAGTGGACTACGCGAGGGGCGTGCCGGTGGACCACCGCGCCCAGGTGGCCCAGGTGGTGGCCGACGACGTGGCGATCTGGTCGGCCGGCGTGGAGCTGGTGCTCGAGGAGCTGGCGGAGGGCGACCTGCTGCCGGCCCGTGTCTACATGTGCGGCGGGGGCTCGCACCTGCCGGAGGTCGGCGCGGTGCTGCGGAGCGAGCAGTTCTGGAAGCGACTCCCGTTCAGCCGGCGGCCTGAGGTCATCGTGATGTCCCCCGACCAGGTCGAGCGCATCAAGGATGGAACGAATCTCCTTGTCGATCAGCAGGACGTCACCCCGCTCGGCCTCGCGTACCAGGCGATCGAACTCCAGACCAACGAGGATCCGCTGGATGTCGCTTTGCGCAGGGTCCTCCGAGCGATGAAGATGTAGCGCGATGGCGATCTACTACATCGATGTCGACGACGAGATCACGTCCGCGGCTGCGCGGATCCGTGACTCGAGCGACACGCGCATCGCCCTGGTCATCCAGGGCGGCTCGCGCCTGGCGACGTCGCGGATCAACTTCAAGCTGCTGGCGCGCGAGGCACGCCATCGCGGGCGGCGCCTGGCGGTCATCGCCGCGGACGCCTCGGTCCGATCGCTGGCGCAGACTGCGGACCTGCCCGTCTTTGCCAGTGTTGCCGATTACCAGCGAGCGGAGTCGGCCCGACCGCCGGGCAATCAGCCGGGTGGAGCCGACGCGGTAGGGGACGCTCTCGAGGAGCTGGCGGCCACGGTCGGCGGCGCAGACGCCGGTCGGAAGGCGAGGGTTGCGGGTGGCGGCGGCTCCCAGCGGACGAGTGCCGTGGTGCAACCGGCGGCGCGCACCGGGCGCCGGTTCGGTCCCGGCGCCTGGCGCTGGGTCGCCCTGGCGCTCGTGGTGGCCCTTGTCGTGGGCGGCGCCGGCGCATTCCTGCTGTTGCCGAGCGCGACCATCGTCCTGACGCTGAAGGAGGAGCCGGTCGGGCCGTTGAACCTGACGATCCGGGTGGATCCGGCGATAAGCGCGCCAAACGACTCCACGCTCACGGTTCCGGGCGTGGCCAGGGAGTTCACGGCTCAGGCGAGCGGGACATTCGCTGCCACGGGCCAGAACGTCGTCGAGACGGCCGCCACGGGCACGGTGACCTTCACGAGCGGGAACACCGAGGATGCCGTCGCCATTCCCGCGGGTACGCAGGTCGAGACCGCGAGCGGGGTTGCCTTCGCGACAAACTCGGCGGTCACCGTCCCCACGGCGGTTGCCACGAGTTCCACCACCATCACGCCGGGTACCGCCGACGTGGCGGTCACGGCTGGCAAGACTGGATTGTCCGGGAATGTTGCCGCCAGGGCCATCGTCAACGTCCCTGCCTGGCTGGCTTCCGCGCTTAAGGTCCCGGACCAGGTGACCAACCAGAAGGCCACCGCCGGCGGCACTCACACCGTGACGCCGTTCGTGCAGCAGTCCGATATCGACGCCGCCGAAGCCAGCCTGGCGACCCAGCTCGACTCGGCGGCGCAGGCCGAGATGGCCGATCCGTCGGCGGTGGCGGCCGGCTTCGAACTATTTCCAAAGACAGCCCACATGGCCGACCCGACTTTCGATCCGGACCCAACGACGCTGCTGAACCAGGGTGTGTCGAGCTTCGATCTTGCCGCGACGGGCACGGAGACCGCCACGGCGGCCGACCTATCGACCGTGCGCAGCCTTGCCGCGAGCAAGGTCCAGGCCAGGGTTCAGACGGGTCACGCGCTTGTCGTCGGCTCGGTCGAGGTCACGTTCGGGTCGCCGACGGCCCAGGGAGCCGTGGTCTCGGTCCCCGTCGTCGCCGGCGGGCTCCAGACGGCCACCATGAACGTGAATCAGTTGCGGGCAGCGATCAAGGGCAAATCCGCGGCGGCCGCCAGGACCTACCTGTCGCAGTACGGCGACGCACAGGTTTCCATCGGGCCGTTCTGGGTATCGACGATCTCCGGGTTCGACTTCCGGATCGACGTGCGGGTGATAACGCCGACCATGCCGCCCAGCGCGACCGCCGCCATCACGCCTGTACCCGTTCGCACGGCCACGCCAACCGGATCCGCCACGCCGACCGGGGCAGCGGGGCCGACCGGGGCAGCGGGGCCGACCGGAGAGCCGACGCCCCTCCCATCCGGTACGTCCACGCCGCCGCCGTCACCGAGCCCAGCACCGACGCCGGAGGCAACGGCTTCGGCCGGGGCGAGCCCGACTGCCACGCCGTGAGCGGCAGCGAGGGTGTCCGCGGCGGCGCTCGGGGGGCGAGGCGGGTCCTGGGCATCGACCTCGGTGAGCGTCGCATCGGCGTCGCCCTGGGCGATGCGGAAACGCACTCGGCGCTGCCGCTGGCAACGCTCAGTCGGGCCCGGAGCGTCGACGAGGACGCTCGCGTCGTGGCCCGCCTTGCGGCCGAGCAGCGCGCGGACGGGCTGGTGGTGGGCCTGCCCCTCAACGCCGACGGGAGCGAGGGGCAGCAGGCCGCCACGACTCGCGAGTGGGCGGTGGCCGTGGCGGCCGCGACCGGTTTGCCGCTACGATTTCGCGACGAGCGCCTGACGAGCGTGCGGGCGGAACAACGGATCGGTGGCCCGGCCCGGGGAAGGTCGGGCGGCCCTCCCAGCGCGAAACAGCGAGACGCGCACCGCGCCCGCATCGACCGGGAGGCGGCGGCGCTGATACTTCAGGATGAACTCGACGCCACAGCCGGACCTGCAGACGAGTCTGCGCCCGGTCAGGCCAGCCCGCGGAGCGAGGAACCGAATGAGTCTGCGTAGCGACCAGGACCCGAACACCACGGGTCGCCGGAGGGTCAGGAACGGATCGTCCGCCACGCGGCGTCCATTCGTCGACACAGGCTGGGATGACTACGATCCGGCCGCGACAGAGGCAGCGGGATTGAGCGCCAAGGGGGCGTCGGGCACGCAGGACCGCCGCGACTACAAGTCGAGGAGGTCGGGCGGACCTGGCACTGTCCTGCGCTTCGCTGTATTCACCCTTGTGCTGGCCAGCCTCGTCCTGAGCGGGCTCTACTTCTTTGCGCGCCCGGCGCTTTTCCATGCCATCGCCGACTGGAGCGCGGAGAACCCGACCGCCCTGAAGATCCCCCTCGTGGCCGACATCGTCCGCAGTGACCTCGGCACCAGTCTCACCCAGCCGATGGATCCGACGGACCTCCGGGAAATCGCCATTCAGGTCCAGTACGGCGACACGACAGCCGAAATCGGGGACACGCTCGTGAAGGCGGGCGTCATCGCCGATGCGCGGGCCTTCGTGTTCGAGGCCATCGAGCGAGGCGCGACGTCGAACTTCATCGCCGGTCGCCACGTGGTCACCAGGGCCATGACCATGGATGGGATCATCGCCGCCCTGACTTCGCCGGCCGTGGCCGCGCCCACGGTCCGCCTGACCTTCCGAGAAGGGCTGCGCGTCGAGCAGATGGTGGCCGAGATGGAGTATCTGGAAGCCAACCCGGTCGATCCCTCCGTCAAGCTCACGCTCGACGTCGCGGAGTATTACCAGCTGGCGACGAACCCCCCGGCCACCCTGCTGGCGCAATACAGCTGGCTGAAGTTGCCGGCGGGCGCATCCCTCGAGGGCTTCCTGTTCCCGGCCACCTACAACGTCGACCCGAACATCACGGCCCTTGGGCTCATCGAACAGCAGCTCGCGGCCTTCGTCGCGCAGGCGCCGCCCGCCCTGTTCAAGCTGACCCCGGACCAGATCTACCAGACGGTGGAGATCGCTTCGCTCGTCGAGCCCGAGGCGGTCCTGGACTCGGACCGGCCGCTGGTGGCGGGCGTCTACGTCAATCGGCTCGATCCCAAGAAGTGGCCGACCGGCCTCCTCGAATCCAACCCTACGGTCAACTACGCGAGCGACACGGTCTGGCTGCAGTCGCATCCAATGGCGAGCTGGGTCGACTACACGTTCTGGATGCCGGTCGGCGGAAGCACGCCGCTGGCGCAGATCGTCTTCCCGCCGAGCATCGCTCCATACAACACGTACCACCATCCCGGTCTGCCGCCGACCCCGATCGACTCGCCGGGGGCCGCGTCGCTGGCGGCCGCGGTCAGCCCCGACACCGCCGATGGGTACTACTACTTCCTGGCCAAGAACGACGGCACGGGGGGCCTGGCTTTCGCCCACACCAACGCCGAGCAGATCGCCAACGAGAAGAAGTACGGCTACATCAAGTAGGGCGGTCGGCGGCCGTGACGGACGGGTAACATTGTCCACGTGACCGCGGTCGTGCGGCGTCTGCCGCATCCAGCCGACTTTTCAGCGCCCCCGGCGGCGGGCGATCTGAACCGCTGGGCCGAGGCCGACAGGGCGGCGCGGCCGGCTCGCCTGGCCCGACTGCGGGCGCGCTTCGCCGCGGAAGGGATCGACGCCTACTTCGGCACTCGGCCCGAGCACATGCGCTATCTGACCGGGTTCGTGCTCGAGGACGGCGAAGACCGAGTGGCCGGCAACTCCGGCCGCTTCGTCGTTTCGGGCGACGAGGTCGTGGTCATGGCCGATTCGCGCTACCGCCTGCAGGCGGTAGCCCAGGCGCCGGAAGCTCGGATCGAGGCGACGACCTACGACCTGGGCGCGATCTGGCCGGCGCTCGTGAAGAGCGTCGGCGGCAAGCGAGTCGCGGTGGAGAGCGGCTTCATCAGCCACGAGCAGTGGATCGCGCTGCAGAAGGCCGCTCCCGAGGTCGAGCTGGTGCCGGCGAGCGGTTGGGTCGAGGCCGACCGGGCGGTCAAGGAGCCGGCCGAGGTCGAACGCATCCGGGCGGCCTGCGCCGTCGCCGATCGTGCTCTCGCCTCGATCGTGCGGCGGATCAAGCCCGGGGTCACGGAGCGGGAACTGGCCCTGGCGCTGGAATGGGAGATGCGCACCTGCGGCGCGGAAGCGCTGGCGTTCGGTATCGCCTGCCTGGCCGGACCGAATGCCGCCCTACCTCATGGGTCGCCCTCGGAACAGGAAGTGTGCGGCGGTCAGGTGCTCCTGTTCGACTTCGGGGCAATGGTGGCCGGTTATCGCAGCGACATGACCCGGACGCTTTTCGTGGGCGAGCCGGCAGCGCGCGACCTGGAGATATACGAGATCGTGGAGGCGGCCCAAGACGCTGCCGTCGAGCTGCTCGGCGCCTCGGCCCGAGGCGAGCGTGCGGCGAACGGCCGCGAGGGCGACGCCGCGGCGCGCCAGGTCATCGAGGCTGCGGGGCACGGGGAGCATTTCGGACACGCCACCGGTCATGGAATCGGCCTGGCCACGCACGAACAGCCGTCGTTGAGTCGGGTCGCCGCAGAAGAGCCGCTGCCCAGCCCGACGGTCTTCAGCGTGGAGCCGGGGATCTACCTCGACAACGAGACGGGCGTCCGGATCGAGGACCTGGTCCTGTATGACACCGCGTCGCGCCGGCTCGAGCGGCTGACGTGCTTCCCGCGAGAAGTGGTCGTCGTCGGCGTCTGACGCACGGATTCGCCTGTCACAGGCGCGCGATAGATGGATTTGGCCGGAAGCCGTTGCTGGATCGACCGTTTCGGGCTCGCGCTCCGGTACAATTCGGGCGCATCACATCGATTGACTCAGCCGGCCTCCGGCGGCCTGCCATCTAAGGAGCCCCGCCCGACCATGATTTCGACAAGCGACCTGCACAAGGGTGTGGCCATCGAGCTCGACGGCGACCTGTGGCAGATCCTCGACTACCACCACCTTAAGATTGGACGAGGCTCGGCGCAGGTCCGCATCAAGCTCCGCAACATCAAGCGCGGACAGACGGTAGAGCGGTCGTTCCAGGCGGGTGAGAAGTGGCCGCGAGTCCAGCTGGAACATCGCCAGATCCAGTTCCTGTATCAGGACGGCAACGACTACCACTTCATGGAGACGGAAAGCTACGAGCAGTTCCATCTGAGCGCGGAGCAGCTCGACGATGCCGTCAACTACCTCAAGGACTCGATGCTCCTGGATCGGACCAGCTACGAGGGCGAGACGATCGGCGTCGAGCTTCCCGTCACCGTCGACCTCAAGGTCGTCGAGACCGAACCCGGGTTTGCCGGTGACACTCAGACCGGCGCACGCAAGGCTGCCAGGCTCGAGACGGGTTTGACCATCCAAGTTCCGATCTTCGTGAACGAGGGCGACACGATTCGGGTCGACACTCGAACCGGCGAGTACCAGACCCGGCTGTAGCGGGTTGAGTGGCCGGGCAGCCGGCCCGGGCAGCCCGCCGCCGGTTCAACCAGGAGGATCTGCCGTGAGCCGCAGCGGGCCTCCGCAGAGCGAGCCCCTCTGGGGCGACTTTCCTGTGGACGAGTCCGCTACCGCCTCCGATGGATCGAAGCCGCCCGACTGGGCGCTGCCGTCCTGGGATTCGATCCCCGCGCAAGATGCCGGATCGGCTCGGTCGGCCGAGGCCGCGCCCCCGCAGGCGGAGCGGGCCAGGTCCGAAGCGACGCAACAGCCGCGGCGCGAGCCGGCGGCAAGCTTCACGCTCCGGATCCTGCAGGTCAGCGAGATAACGCGCGCCGTACGGGAGGCGGTTCGGGCCGAGGATGGGCTGCGCGACGTGTGGGTCGAGGGCGAAGTCGGGCGGGTCACCGTCTCCTCGGCGGGCCACGCCTACTTCACGCTGAAGGACGAGCGGAGCCAGCTCGCGTGCGTCTTCTTCCGCGACGACCGGCTGAGCTCTCCGTTCGAGCCCCGGACGGGGCTGCGAGTCGTGGTTCACGGTCGCATCGACGTGTTCGAATCGCAGGGCGTCTACCAGCTCTACGTGGCGGCGATCCAGCCGGCCGGGTTCGGCGACCTGGCGCTGCGGTTCGAGGCCCTCAAGGCGAAACTCGCGGCGGAAGGCCTGTTCGAAACGGCCCGCAAGCGGTCACTTCCCGATCGGCCGGCTGTGATCGGCGTGGCCACGAGCGCGACCGGCGCCGTCTGGCACGACATCTGCCACGTCGTCGCGCGGCGCTGGCCACTGGCCCGGGTGCTTCTTTCGCCATGCCAGGTTCAGGGCGAAGGGGCGGCCGCGAGCGTCGTGACGGCGCTGGAGCGGCTTGCGCGCTGGGGCGAGCAGTGTCGCGAGGAAGGTCGGCCGCAGGACGCCCCGGAGGTGGTCATCCTGGCCCGCGGCGGCGGGTCGCTCGAGGATCTGTGGTCATTCAACGACGAGCGCGTCGTGCGGGCCGTCGTGGCCCATCCGGTTCCCGTCGTGTGCGGCGTGGGCCACGAGGTGGACGTCACCCTTGCCGACTTCGCGGCCGATGTGCGCGCCCCCACGCCATCGGCCGCCGCCGAGCTAGTTGTGCCCGACAGGGCCGAGATGGTGGCAGTCCTGGGTGAGCTGGCTCGGCGTGCGGGCGGCTGCACGGCCCGAGTCCTCGCCGGCGGACGGGCCGAGCTCGCGGCGGAAGGGCGCGCCCTCGAGCGGCTTCGTCCGTCCGCCCAACTGGCCGGGGCTCGGGAGCGGGCCGGCTATCTATTGGACCGGGCGACCAGGGCTTTACGGGGCGAGATCGGCCGCCGAGCGAATGCGGAGCAACGCCTTGCCGGGCGGCTGGGCCCGGTGCTGGCGGCCCAGCTGGCTGCGCGCCGGGGGTCCCTCGACCGAAGCTCGGCGGCGCTGGCCGCTCTCGGTCCGCAGGCCACTCTGGAGCGTGGATATGCGATCGTGAGGCGCCGCTCGGACGGGGCGATCGTCCGTGGGCCAGACCAGGCGCCGGGGGGTGAGCGGCTCGCGGTGCGCGTCGCCAGAGGCGAGATCGCCGCCACAGTCGAGGCCGGCGCCGCCGGCCGGTCGGCCGGCCGGCCGCCGAAACGTGGCCCCGCCTGATGCAAGAGCTGCCGTTTGCCGTGCTCTTGCTCGGGGGCGCCGTTCTGGCATTCGTGTTGTCGATCAGGGTTGGTATCCTGCTGGGGCTTCGTCTGGACCGCGCCGTTGAGGCGCGCGCCGCGGCCGAAGAGCCCGGGCAGACAGATGAGGTAAGCGCCGATGAGTGAGCAGGTGGAGGCCCCTCAGGCCGCCGACGTCGACTCGCTGACGTTCGACGAAGCGCTGGTCGAGCTGCAGCGGACCGTGGCGGAACTGGAGCAGGGCGGCCTCGCTCTCGAGCGGTCGATCGAGCTTTACGAGCGCGGCGTCGCCCTCCACGAGCGCTGCGCCGGTCTTCTCGGGCAGGCGGAGCTCCGGGTCCAGCGCCTGCTGGAGCGCGCTGCGGGTCAACTCGCCGTCGTCGAGGCCAGGTCCGAAGAAGGGGCAGACTAGCTGTAGACTGCCCGGCAGACGATTCGAGTGGCGCTCGACCGATCGGTGAGAGCGCCTCCGCAGCAAGGGCGAGAAGGGGGGTGCGCCCGGGAGTGATGACTTGGCAATCCTGCCCACTCTGCAGGGCCCGAGCGACTTGCGGGGCCTCAGCTACGGGGAGCTGGACGGCCTGGCCGCCGAAAACCGCGAGTACATAATCGCCACGGTTTCCAAGACGGGCGGCCACCTGGGCTCCTCGTTGGGCGTGGTCGAGGTGGCGATCGCGCTGCATCGCGTGCTCGAGTCGCCGCGCGACAAGATCGTCTGGGATACCGGGCATCAGGCTTATGCCCACAAGCTGCTGACGGGGCGCTATGCCAGGTTCGGCACACTGCGGCAGCTGGGTGGAATCGGCGGGTTCCCGCGACGAGCGGAGTCGGTGCACGACGTCTTCGACGGCGGACACGCCGGCACGGGGCTTTCCATCGCCCAGGGCCTTGCCACGGCCCGCGACATGCGCCACTCCATGGAGCAGATTGCGGTGGTGGTCGGGGACGCCGCGCTTATCAGCGGCCTTTCGCTCGAGGCCCTCAACGACATCGGCCACCGCCAGACTCAGCTGCTGATCGTCCTGAACGACAACGCTATGTCGATCAGCCCGACGGTGGGAGCCTTCAGCCAGTACTTCTCCACGCTCAAGCTGTCGAGCGCCTGGAAGCAGAGCAAGACTGCCTACGATCGGATCGTCGAGTCCCTGCCGGTCGTGGGCCGGCCGGCGCTGACCCTGTCACGCCGCATTCGGCGCATGGTCGTGAACTTCGCCCAGCCCGGCCAGCTGTTCGAGGACCTCGGGATCACCTATCTGGGAGTCATTCCAGGTCACAACATCCGCGGCCTGGAGCACATCTTCCGCGCCGCGCTGGAAGTCCCGGGCCCGGTGATCGTGCACGTCAGGACGCGCAAGGGCCGCGGCTATCGACCGGCGGAGCGCGACCAAATCGGTTTCCACGGCGCCGCGCTGCCGCCGATGCCTGAGCTCGTCGACAGTCACATGCCCGAAGTCCATACCGGCACCGGCCATCAGCCGATGACCGGAGCGGCGCTGTCCCGCAAGGACAGCGGCATGCCGACCCCCGGAAAGCCGGATGAGGCTCCCTTCGAGCCGTCGGGGAACGGCAGCTCGGTTCCCGGCGGCGCCGACATGGGGACGCCGTCCGCGGCCGCGCGAGTGGCAGCGGCGGCGAAGCCGCCCAACTACACGTACTACTTCTCCACCGAGCTCATAGAGTTGGCGCGGACGGATCGCCGGATAGTGGCCGTCACCGCAGGGATGCCCACCGGGACGGGTCTTCACGCGTTCCAGGCGGAGTTCCCGGATCGCTTCATCGACGTCGGAATCGCCGAGCAGCATGCCGTGGCGCTGTCCGCGGGCATGGCCCTCGCAGGTGAGCGGCCAGTGGTGGCGCTCTATTCCACGTTCCTGCAGCGGGCCTTCGACCAGGAGGTCCACGACGTCTGTCAGAACGATCTGCCCGTGGTGATCGCCGTCGACCGGGCCGGTCTGGTGGGTGAGGACGGGACGAGCCACCAGGGCATGTTCACCCTGCCGACACAGCGCCAGCTGCCGCACATGATCATCGCCAGCCCCAAGGACGAGCAGGAGCTGCGGTCGCTCGTGCGGACCGCTTTTGCCCAGGATCACCCGTTCTCGCTGCACTACCCGCGCGACCCCGGCTTCGGCGTCCCCGTGAGGACTCCGCAGGTTCGCCCGATCGGGGTGGGCGAGGTGCTCCGTGAGGGCAGTCAGATCCTGATAGTGGGGTTCGGGCCCATCGTGGAGCGCGGTCGCGAGGCGGCCGACATGCTCGAGAAGGAGGGCTGGTCGGTCGGTGTCATCAATGCCCGCTACGCCAAGCCGCTCGATGGCCAGCTCATCCTCGACCAGGCGCGTGGCAAGAAGCTGCTGGTGACCCTCGAGGAGAGCGTCGTGACCGGCGGGTTCGGAGCCGGCGTCCTGGAACTGGTCGAGGAGGCGCGGGTCGCCGACCCCGCATATCGCGACGTCACGGTGCGCATCGTCGGCATTCCTGCCGACAGGTTCGTGGATCATGGGTCCGTGGACGATCTTCGCCGCCTGCTGCGCCTCGATACGGCCGGCATCGCAGGGCAGATTCGCGAAACCCTGGCGAGAATGCGGGCAACGCCGACGATCGGGCAGGCCGAAACCGTGGCTGCAGGGCGCCCCGGGGCGCCCTCGGCCTGATCTCGTTCGCGTGCGCGGCGTGCGGGGCGAAACGGAGGCTGTGCAGATGGCGGCCCGCGCGCCGGAGCAGCACGAGATGATCCGGGTGTGACAGGATTGAGGACATGAGCCCTGCCGCTCGCCCCGTTCGACAGCGCCTCGACCAGCTTCTGGTCGAGCGGGGCCTGGCCGAGTCTCGGACGCGAGCCCAGGCCCTGATTCTGGGTGGCCACGTGCGGGTCGGCGAGGGTGAAGGATCGCGAACAGACCGCAAGTCCGGAGACCTGGTTGAAGCCACGATCGCCCTCGAGGTGGAGGCGCCGCCACCGTTCGTTTCGCGTGGGGGCATCAAGCTCCGTGCCGCCTTCGACGCGTTCGGAGTGGAGCCGGTCGGGCTCGTCTGCCTCGACGTGGGCTCGTCGACGGGCGGTTTCACGGACCTGCTGCTGCAGCGGGACGCGAGCCGCGTCTATGCGGTGGACGTGGGCCGGGGCCAGCTGGCGGAAACGCTCCGCCACGACCCGCGCGTCGTCTCGATGGAGCGGACAAACGCCCGCGCCCTGGGGCCCGGGATACTCCCGACGGCCGTGGACCTGGCCGTGGTCGACGTTTCGTTCATCTCCCTGGACCGGATTCTCGGTCCTGTGGCGACCTGCTTCGGCCCGCTCGGCGGCCTCATCGTGGCCCTGGTGAAGCCTCAGTTCGAGGCGGGCCGCCAGCAGGTCCGCGATGGCGTGGTCCGGGATCCCCAGATACACCGCCAGACGCTCGAGACAGTAGGCCGGCACGCGCTGGCGATCGGCCTGCGGCTGCGCAATGCCGTGGCCTCGCCGATCACGGGACCGGCCGGCAATCGCGAGTTCTTCGTCGAGCTTGAAGTGCCGGCCGGCTACGTCCCGGTCGAGGGCGGCTCGGCCGAGCTGCCCCCGGAGTGGGCGCTCAGGTTCGGAGAGCTGGCCGGAACATGACGCTCGATCGCATCGGCTTCGCCTACAACCCCACCAAAGAGGCGGCGCTGGACCTGCGCGAGCGCGCCGAGGGCTGGTGCGAGGTGCGGGGCATCGCCCACTGGGCGGCCCCGGCGGGAGAGACGAAGGCGGTCGTCCGCGAGCTCCCGGATACCGGCGCACTGGTCGTGCTGGGCGGCGACGGGACTTTCCTGCGGGCGGCCCGGGCCGTAGCGGAAGTGGACGTGCCGCTTCTCGGGGTGAACCTGGGCAAGGTCGGGTTCCTCTCGAAGGTCGAGACCGGCGACATGGAGGCGGTGCTCGGCCAGCTGGCGGCCGGCGATTTCGTGCTGGAGGCGCGCATGGCGCTTCACGCGGAGATTCATCCGGCGGGACGGCCGGAGGCGAGCGAGACCTCCTTCGCCCTCAACGACATCGCCGTGGCCCGGGGCTCGCTGGCGCGCGTGTGCCGCATCGAGGTGGAGATCGGGCCGTCGCACCTCGCCACGTTCACGGCCGACGGACTGGTCGTCTCGAGCCCCACGGGCTCGACCGGCTACTCATTCTCCGCGGGCGGCCCGATTGTGGATCCGACCAGCCGCAATCTGGTCGTGACTCCGATCGCCGGCTACCTCTCGGCCATCCGATCCGTTGTCGTGAGCCCGCGGCACACGGTTCGCGTCCGCATCCTCGATGCCTATGACGTGCTCATGAGCGTCGATGGCCGCGAGGATCGTCGGCTGTCGGTGGGCGATGTCGTGTGCGTCTCGGAGATGGCGCGGCCGATCCGCTTCATCGAGCCGCGTGGGGCCGTGCCGTTCTGGGACCTGCTTCGCCAGAAGTCGGAGCTGCTGCCGTCATGACCGAGGCTGCGGAGGCGCAGATGGTCGAATCCGGGCGTCCGGCGGCGGACGGCGACGCGGCCGGCCTCGATGCCGGCACGGACGGGCCCGCGGTTCTGAGCTCAGAAGTCAGCGTGGGTCGACCGATGGCCGCCGGACGGCTGGCGGAGCTCGCGGTCCACGACCTGGCCCTGATCGAGAAGCTGCGGATATCCTTCGAGCCGGGGCTCAATGTCCTGACCGGAGAGACCGGCGCCGGGAAGAGCCTACTGATCGATGCCCTTGGTCTGGCAGTCGGGGCGCGCGCCGACACTTCGTTGGTGCGCCACGGGTCCGATTCGGCGCGTGTGGAGGCGCTCTTCGATCGTGCTCCAGAGCCGCTGATTTGCGTGCGCGAGGTTTCGGCGGCGGGGCGGTCGACCGCCCGGATCGACGATGAGTCGGTCACGGCAGCGCGCCTGGCAAGCGTGGCGGGGCGTCTCGTCGAGATACACGGCCAGCACGACCAGCAGCGACTCCTGGACGAGCGCTGGCAGCGCGACCTGCTCGATGCGTTCGGGGGCCTGGAGGCGGAGCGCACGGCCACGACGACGGCCGTCGAGGCCTGGCGGCTGAACCAGACCGCCCTCGCCGAGCTTGCGCTGGATCCCCGGGAACTGGCCCGCCGCCTGGAGTTGCAGGAGCACCAGGTCGCCGAGATCGCGGGCGCGAAGGTGCGGGTTGGGGAGGCGGCGGAGATCCGGGGCCGTCTGTCGTCGGCGCAGCACGCCGAGTCGATTGCCCGCGGCAGCGGCGAGATTCACGACCTGCTGGCGGGGGAGGGGACCGGCGCCCGGGAAACCACGGCCGAGGCGGCGCGTCGCGCCCGCGACCTGGCGAAGCTCGACGAACGATACGAGTCGCTGGGCGAGCGCCTTGCCGGTCTGGCCGCCGAGCTGGAAGACGCAGGCGCGGAAGCGACCAGTCTCGCGGAGAGCGTCGAGCACGACCCGGCGGCCCTGTCGCGGGTGGAGGAGCGGCTCTCGGTCATCTACTCCCTGGAGCGCAAGTACGGCGAGGACGAGGCGGCCGTCATCGCCTACGGCGAGCGAGCGGCGGCCGAGGCGGACAGGCTGCGGACGCTGGAGGTTTCCCGGGAGTCGCGCCAGGCGGAGGCCGCGCGCTTGCTCCAGGTGGTCGCAGCGACCTCCTCGGTCCTGTCCCGCGGCCGGCAGACGGCGGCCCAGCTGCTGGCAAAGGCGGTTGAAGAAGCCCTCGGCGGGCTGGGATTCCGCCGGACCAGCTTCCAGGTGGCCGTGACGCGTCGCCCGGCCGGCCCCGCCGAGCCGGCGGTCGAGGTCGACGGCGAGCGCGTCGCGTTCGATGGCTCGGGTGTCGACTCTGTCGTCTTCCTGATCGCGCCCAACCCCGGCGAGCCCGCTCGGCCTCTGGCCCGCATCGCCAGCGGCGGCGAGCTTTCGCGAGTCGCCCTGGCCATCAAGCAGATCCTCGCCGAGGCCGATCACACCCCGACGCTCGTTTTCGACGAGATCGATTCGGGCATCGGTGGGCGCAGCGCCGAGCCGGTGGGCCGCAGCCTCTGGGAGCTGGCGCGCTCGCATCAGGTCTTGTGTGTCACTCATCTCGGCCAGATCGCCGCGTACGCGGATGCCCAGTTCCGGATCGAGAAGCACCAGCGCGACGGTCGCACGGTGACCGAGGTTCACCGCCTCGGCGCAGACGAGCGCGTCGGGGAGCTGGCCCAGATGCTTGCCGGAGCGGAGGGCGGGACCGGCGCGCGGGCGAGCGCCGAGGAGCTCCTGGATAGGGCGGAAGCGTGGCGCCGCTCGGCCAGGGGGGAATGAGATGGCCGGCACCGCGGCGGGCCCGACGGAGGGGCGGTCGGAGGTCCGGAAGGATCGGCTGCAGGCGGCAATAGAGGAGTTCCTGGTCCATCTCCGAGTGGAGCGCGGGCTGTCTGCCGCGACTCTGCTGGCCTACCGCGCCGACCTGCTGGATTTCGCCGCCAGCCGCGGGGCCGCCGTCGAATGGGATGCCTCCGCCGACGTGGCGGTGAGATACCTCGGGATGCTGGCGTCGCCGGGCCGGGGTCGCCGGACGCAGCTGCGGCCCACCACGCTGCGCCGGAAAGCGGCCTCGCTGCGTGGTTTCTACCGGTTCTGCTATGCGGAGGGGCTGGTGGCCACGGACCTCGCCGCGCGGTTCGATCTGCCGCGGCAGCCGCGGCTTCTGCCCGAGGTGCTGACGGTCGAGGAGGTGGACGGCCTGCTGGCGACCCGAACCGACGCTTCGCCGGCCGGCATCCGGGATCGAGCTCTGCTCGAGCTGCTGTACGCCAGTGGCCTGCGCATCTCCGAGGCAGTCGGGCTCGATCGGGACGACCTGCTTCTGGAGGATGGATTGGTTCGCGTCGTGGGGAAGGGCGATCGCGAACGCCAGGTACCGGTCGGAGAGGTCGCGCTCGGTTGGCTTCGCCGGTACATCAGCGAGGCGAGGCCGGCCTGGCTAGCCCTCGCGACGCCGCCACTGTCCCACGGCGGCCCGCTGTTCCTGTCGGTGCGCGGGGAGCGATTCGATCGCCGGCGGGCCTGGGAGATGCTTGTTGCGACCGCCCGCTCGGCTGGCCTCCAGAATGGAGTCAGTCCGCACACATTGCGGCATTCGTTCGCGACTCACCTATTGGAGGGAGGCGCGGATCTGCGTATCGTTCAGGAGCTGCTCGGGCATGCGAATATCGGCACGACACAGCTGTACACGCATCTGACTGGCGAACGGATCAAGGACGTCTACGCCCGCGCCCACCCACGGGCCTGAAGAGCCTGACGGCCCGACGGTGGACGGGCAGAGAAGGAGACGAGGATGAGCTACGCGGAATCGTTGATGGCGAAGGACGAGAAGATCCTCTACCGGGGCAGGCAGCACTGGCTGGCGCCCATTTCCGACTCGTTGCGGCCCATCGTGCTCGTGCTCGTGGGGCTGGTGATTCTCTTCCTGGCCACACTCTGGAAGGCCACCGGCACCGTCTGGCAGATCATGGCCGGCATTAGCGCATTGCTGATCATCGTCGGCATTGTCTGGATCGCGATTGTCTACCTCACCTGGCGCGCCGAGGAGTACATCATCACCGGCCGCCGGGTGCTCAAGATCGAAGGCCTGCTTGACAAGAAGAGCGGCGACAGCTCCCTCGACAAGATCAACGACGCGGTCCTGAAGCAGGGCCTGCTCGCGCGGATGCTGCGCTATGGGGACCTCGAGATCCTGACCGCGAACGACGACGCCATCGACCGCTACCAGATGCTGGCCCATGTGGTCGACTTCAAGAAGGCGATGCTCAACGCCAAGAACGACCTCGAAGATGGCTACCGCGGGGCAGCGAGCAGCCCAAGTTCGGCTGCTGCCGCGCCGAGTGTTACGTCCGGCAAGTCGTCGAGCTCGGACGATGTGACCGCCACACTAGCCAAGCTGGCCGACCTGCGCGACAAGGGCGCCATCACTCCTGCGGACTACGAGGCCAAGAAGGCCGAGCTGCTCGGCCGTCTGTAGGTCGAGACGAATCATCGCGGTGGGCGACGGCGGCACGGTAGGATACCTCCGCCCGCCCAGTAGCCAAGAGGTAGAGCTTGCAATCGATTGACGTTGCCCGAACTGTCATTTGGATCGCGCTTTTCTTCCTGGTCGCCGGGCCGGTTCATGAATGCGCCCATGCCTATACGGCGCTGCGACTGGGCGACGGCACCGCCAAGCTGTTCGGCCGCGTCTCGCTCGATCCGGTCGTCCATTTCGATCCGGTGGGCGGGATGCTGTTGATCTTCACAGCGATCCTGGGCCTCGCCTACGGGGGCGGGCTGGCCTTCGGATGGGCCAAGCCCACGCCGGTCAACCCCTACAACCTCCGGGGCCGCTACGCCGATGCCAGGGTTGCCGCGGCCGGCCCCCTCTCGAATCTGGCGATGGCGGCCGTGTTTGCCGTGGGGTTCCGCATCCTCTGGTCCGACGGCATCTGGCCGGACAACACCTCGGCACTGAACATGCTGCAGCTGGTGTTCGTCACGGGCGTCTCGCTCAACGTCGTCCTGATGCTGTTCAACCTGCTGCCAATCGCACCCCTCGATGGCTCGCACGTCCTGATCGACCTGCTCGATCCGGCGACTGCACGGCAGGTCCAGCAGTTCATGAACCAGTACGGCCTGATGGTCCTGATCGTGGTCGTGCTGTTCGCAGGTCAGATCATCGGGCCATTCGTCGGGTCTGTGGTCAATCTCCTCATCGGCGTCCAGTACTACATCTAGCGTGCGCAGCTGGTGGGCCGCGAAGATCAGGCGGACCTGGTCGTACGGTCGTGCGCGGGTTGCGGCGCCGGAGCGCGACGAGCTGGCGACGTGGCTGGCTCCCGCCCAGCTGTCCCTGTTCGACCGGATGCAGCTGGGGGATCGCCGCCACGGTCTGGACGTGGTGGCCGCACTGCGGAAGGCCGGAAGTGCGGACGCGGACCTTCTGGCGGCTGGGTTGCTGCACGACTGCGGCAAGGGCCCGCACGTCCGTCTCGTACACCGCGTGGCCTGGTCGCTCGGGCAACGCTACGGGGAGTGGATCTGGCGGGCGTCGAGCCACATGCCGACATTCCGGTACGGGTTGGACCGGCTGCGCACTCATGCCGAGCGCTCGGCCGAGCTCGCCGCCGCGGCGGGCTGCAGCCCGAGAACGGTGGAGTTGATCCGCTTGCAGGAGAATCCGGTCGATGAAGCGGGCAGGCTCCTGCACGCGGCCGACGAGGCGAGCTGATGATGTCACCTGAGACAGCGTCTCCCGAGCGGTTCTCGCGCTCCGCCGCCGCGCGGGCCGCGGCGCTGGCCCGGCTCGGCTCGGCGCCCGAGGTGATCTTCGACGAGGGGCGGACCGAGCGAGCCACGCATGTCCGGATGGGCGACTTCGACGGTCCTCTGGCCCTTCTGCTCGCCCTGATCGAGGCGCGTCAGTTCGACGTGCTGACCGTCCCGCTGGGAGGCCTGGCGGAGGCCTACCTGGACGCCCTGTCCACACTCGAAGGAGATCGGCTCGGGAGCGTCTCCGGGTTCGTGGCCGTTGCCGCGCAGCTGATCCTGATTAAGAGCCGGGCAATCCTGCCTCGCCCGCCAAAGGTAGTGGCAGTGCCGCTCGATGAGGAGCCCGACCCCGAGGCGGAGCTGCGAGCGCGACTCATCGAATATCGCCGGTTCCGCGACGCGGGCGCCGCGCTCGGCCGGCGACTCGGGGTGCATCGCCTCTTCCGCCGGGACGCGGAGGTCGCCGCGCTCGCCGGCAGGGCCGGTGCCCGCCCGCCGGAGAGGCCGCCGCTTCCGCCGGCGATCCTGCCCGAGGCGCTCGGCAGGCTGGCTAAGATCGTTCCGCCTGCGCAGGCCGCCGCCGAGATCGTCACCAGGACCGTCACCCTGGCGGAGCGGGCGGCGGTGATTCGCGCGGCGCTCTCCGAGGCGGATCATGTCGTGCTGCAGGACCTGCTCGGTGGCGTCAGGGACCGCGTCGTGGTCGCAGTCACCTTCCTGGCCATGCTGGAGCTCTTCAAGCGCCGCGAGATCACGCTCGAGCAGGCGGAACCATGGGGCCCGATCGTGGTTCGGCTGTTGACCGCCGAAGCGCCGGTCGAGCTCGAGGCCGAGATCGACGAGAGTCTGGGTTCGTTCGCATGAGCTCGGAGGACGTGACCGGTTTGGAGATCGAGGTCCAGGCTCCCGGGATCGTGAAACGCGAGGAGGCGGACGAGGCGGAGGATTCGGCCGCGGCGTCCGCAGCGCCGGCTGGGCCGGGCGAGCTGACGGAGGCGCAACTCGAGGCGCTGCTCTTCGTTGCCGAGAAGCCGCTTGCGCGGGCCGAGATCGCGCTGCTTGCCGGGGTGGACCGCGAGACGGTGGACGCCCGGATCGGCGATCTGGCGGTCAGCCTGGCCGAGCGGGGCATCCACCTCGTCGAGTCGGGCGAGAGGGTGGAGCTGGCCACGGCCCCGGAGGCCGGGGCGCTGATCGCCCGCTACGTGGGTACAGACGCGCCTCGGCTTTCCTCGCCTTCGCTCGAGACCCTCGCGATCGTTGCCTATCGCCAGCCCTGCACCCGCGCCACCATCGAGCGGATTCGAGGCGTCGACTCCGAGTACACGATCCGGACGCTGCTCCACCGCCGGCTGGTCGCGGAGCTCGGCCGCTCGGCGGCACCGGGCCGCCCGATTCTGTATGGGACCGGCTTCGACTTCCTGGAGCGGTTCGGGATGACAAGCCTGGACGAGCTTCCGCCCCTGGATGGGCCGATTGCGGAGCGGCTGTTCGCGCCGGGCGACGAGGAAGAAGCTTCGGGCGGGACGGCGGCCGGGACGGGGTCGGTCGACACCGCGGCCGGCTCGGACGGCGGAGCCGGCTGAAGTGACTCGCGAGCGGCTGCAGAAGGTGCTCGCCTCCGCCGGCATCGCCTCGCGACGCTCCGGCGAGGATCTGATCCGCGCCGGCCGGGTCACCGTGGACGGCCGGCCGGCGATCCTGGGCGAACAGGTCGATCCCGAGATGCAGCGCGTGCTGGTGGACGGCGCGCGGCTACCCGCGATCGAACGCCAGCGTTCCTACTGGATGGCGAACAAACCTGCCGGAGTCGTCTCGACCGTGCGGGACCGCCACGCGGACCGAACGGTCATGGAGTTGCTGCCGCCGAACGTCCGTCGGGAGGCGCGCCTCTATCCGGTAGGCCGGTTGGACGAAGAGTCGGAGGGGCTGCTGCTCTTCACCAACGACGGCGCCTGGGCGGACCTGCTGCTGCACCCCCGCTACGGCGTCGAGCGCGAGTACATGGTCGGCCTGGTCCGATCGGTCACCAGGCAGCAGAAGCTGGCGCTGCGGAACGGCATCGAGCTCGAGGAGGGCCTGGCCCGATTCGACATGCTGGAGGACGCCACGCCCGCCCAGGTACGAAAGTTGCTCGATCTGCTGGCGCCGCCGCACGCGGAGCTGCGCTGGTATCGCGTCGTGCTGGCCCAGGGCTGGAAGCGGCAGATACGCCGCATGTTCGAGGCGGCCGGCCAGCCGGTGCGGCGGCTCGTTCGGGTGCGAGTCGGTTCGCAGAAGCTGACAGACATACACGCCGGTGAGGCTCGACCGCTCGCCCACCACGAAGTGACGCAACTCGCGTCGTGTGCCCGGAGGCCGACGACGACGCGGCCGGCCAAACGCGCCGCGCCGACCGCGAAGGCCGGCGGCGCCGCGGGTCACGACTCGGCCGAATAGTCCTGGCTCCGGGACGGTATCCTCGGGCCGTGAGCAGCGACCAGTCAACGGACCAGACCGCCGCCGGACACCGCCTCGTGGTGGCCGTCGACGGCCCGAGCTCCAGCGGCAAGAGCACCGTCGGCGCCGAGGTCGCGCGCCGGCTTGGCTACCGCTTCTGCGACACGGGCCTGCTGTATCGCGCCGTGGCCTGGCTGGCCGTCGAGCGCGGCATCGCCCCCGATCAAACGTCGGCGCTGGTTCCGCTGGCGGGAGAGGTGCAGCTCGTCGTCGACAAGCGCGGCCGGCTTCGCCACGTGGAGGCCGCAGGTCGCGACGTGACGGTGGAAGTTCGCGGCCCCGCGGTGGATCGCGCCGTCTCGGACTACTCCAAGGTGCCGGAGCTGCGGGCGGCACTGGTGCCCCGCCAGAGAGCGCTCGCCGCCGATGGCGGGATCATCATGGCCGGCCGCGACATCGGGACGGTCATCCTGCCCAACGCCGATGTGAAGATCTACCTCCACGCCTCGCCCGAGGAGCGGGCGCGCCGGCGGGCCGCCCAGCGCAAGCTCGCCGCGGATGGAGCAGCAGCCAGCGGGATTCTCGAGGACATGCGCCGCCGCGACACTATCGACTCGGAGCGCGAAACCGCCCCGCTGCGCAGCGCCGAGGACGCGATCGTGGTCAAGACGGACGGCAACACGTTCAAGCAGACTGTTGCGGCCGTGATTCGGACGATCAGGGAAGCCGAGGCGGCCGGAGGAGGGAATCGTGGCCGGTAGGCGGCTGCCGTTCTTCCCTCGTTTCTCGGGCGCCGTCCTTCGGGTCGCCTCAGCCTGCCTGACGCGCGTCAAACGCGAGGGCTTCGAGAACCTGCCGGAGGAGGGCCCGCTCCTGGTCATCTGCAACCACGCCTCCAACGCCGACGGAATGCTGTTGATGGCCTACGTCGTGCCGGCGATGAAGCGGCCGATGGCCTGGCTCGGCAAGGAAGAAGCCCTGCGGTGGCCACTCTTCGGCTGGGCGATGAAACAGAACGGGATATTCGGAGTACGGCGCGGCGCCGGCGATCTGGAAGCGTTCAAGCTGGCCAAGCAGGTACTCGACGAGGGCCGCGTGCTGGCGATTTTCCCGGAGGGCACACGCTCGCCGAGCGGAGCCCTGCAGGAGGCGAAGGAGGGCGCCACGGTGCTGGCCGTGCGGAGCGCCGCGCCGATCCTGCCGATAGCAATCACCGGATCGCAGCGCTTCTGGCCCAGGGGCAAGTTCCTGCCGCGCCCGGGGCGGCGGATGACGGTCAGCGTGGGGGAGCCGTTTACGCTGACGATGGCAAAGGGCGCGGACCGCCACGAATCGTTGCGGGCCGCCACGGCCGAGATGATGCGGCACGTCGCCGAGCTGCTCCCCGACGAGCAACGGGGCGTCTACGCCGGAACAGTGGACCGGGCTCGAGCGGACCAGGCCGCCGCTGGTGCGATACTTAAGCGCAATGGGTAACGTTCGAGAAGTCCGCATCGCCAGACGCACGGGGTTCTGCTACGGCGTGCGCGAGGCGATCGACAAGGCGAAGGAGGCGGCGGCGGCGGGCAAGGTGACCCACACCCTCGGCCAGGTCGTCCACAACGAAGGCGTCATCGCCGCGCTGGCGGCCCAGGGGATCGAGACCGTCGACTCGCTCGACCAGGTCACCGAGGGAGCGGCGGTCGTCATCCGCGCCCACGGCGTCCGGCCGGACGTGCTTCGCAATGCCGAGGAGCGCGGCCTGGACGTGATCGACGGCACCTGCACGTGGGTGATCCAGGAACAGCGCGAGATCACGAAGCTCGTCGAGGAAGGGTACGCGATCGTGCTGCTCGGGACGCCGCGACACCCCGAGGTCGTCGGCCTGCTCGGCTTCGCTCCGGATGCGATCGTCGTCGACGAGGAGGAGGACTGGGAGCAGATCCCGCGGCGCAAGAAGATGGCGCTGCTCAGCCAGAGCACCCAGCCGCCCTGGAAGTTCGAGAAGCTGGCCGCATTCGTGGTCGGCCGCTGCCACGAGCTCAAGATCGTCAACACCGTCTGCCCGGTCACGATCCATCGCCAGCAGGACACCATCGAAGCCGCCCGGGGGGTCGACCTGATGCTTGTCGTCGGCGGTCGATCGAGCGCGAACACCAAGGAGCTGACTCGGCTGTGCGGGATCGTCGGCACACGGGCAATCCAGATCGAGTCGGAGCGGGACCTGCAGGACACAGGCATCTTCGGCCACGCTCGGGTGGTGGGCGTCACCGGCGGAACCTCCACCCCGATCGAGGACCTGCGCTGCGTGGCGGAACGAGTCCTGCGCCTGGCCGGTACTCCGGAGGCGGCGGCTCGCGCCGAAGAGCTGGCCGGCGCCGCCCTGGCTGCCGCCGCTACGCCGGCGGGCCGGACCACGTCGCTGCCGGACCCACAGTTGGCTGTCGCGCACTGACCGAAGCCCGCTTGCCGCCGGTTCGACGCGTCACGGCGAACGCGGTCCCATAATCCACGTGTGACCTCACTTCCCATCGTCGCCGTCGTCGGGCGCCCGAACGTCGGCAAGAGCACCCTCTTCAACCGCATGGTCGGCCACCGCGCGGCGATCGTGGAAGACCGCGCCCGAACCACGCGCGACCGCATTTACGGCGAGGCGGAGTGGAACGGCCGCCGCTTCATCGCGGTCGACACCGGCGGCCTGGAGATCAAGCCCGGCGACCCGATCGAGGAGAAGGTCCAGGAGCAGGCTCGAATCGCGATCGCGGAGGCGGACGCCATCGTCCTGGTGGTCGACTCGATCTCCGGCCTCACCCCGGCCGACATCGAGGCGGCCGACTTGCTCCGGACGGCGAAGGCGCCGGTGCTGGTTGCCGCCAACAAGGCCGACAACGACAGGCGCGAGCTCGAGGCGGCTGAGTTCTACTCCCTGGGCTGGGAGGAGACTCACGCGATCAGCGCCGCCCACGGCCGGGGAGTGGCCGATCTGCTGGACGCGATCGTGTGGGCGCTCCCGCCCGAGAGCCCCGAGGAAGTGGAGCGCAAGCGCCGCGAGGCCGAGGCCGACGACTGGGCCCGCGAGATGGCCGAGGGCCGGCTGGCGCGGGTCCGCGACGGCGACGCCGGGGCGATCGAGATCGACGGCGACGAGGCCGGTGAGAACGGCCAGCCGAGCTTCGGCGACGAGGACCAGAAGGTATCGATCGCCCTCGTGGGGCGGCCGAACGTCGGCAAGTCGAGCCTCTTCAACTCCCTCCTCGGCGAAGACCGGGCCATCGTCAGCGACATACCCGGGACGACGCGCGACGCCATCGATACGCACTTGAGCTGGGGCCGCAGCGACATCGTCCTGATCGATACCGCGGGCCTGCGCCGCCACGGCAAAGTGGCCAGCGGCCCCGACGCGGAGCGCTACTCGACGCTGCGGGCGCTCAAGGCCGTGGACCGGGCGGACGTGGCCATCCTGATCATCGATGCCTACGAGGGCCTGACCGCCCAGGACGCCCACGTCGCCGGGTTCGTCGTGGAGGAGGGGCGTGGCCTCGTCCTCGCCCTCAACAAGTGGGATCTGCTGGCCGAGAAGACCGACCGCTCGTTCGACGAGTTCGCCACGGCGCTTCGGGCGGAGGTGCCGTTTCTGGATTTCGCTCCGATTGTCTCGATCAGCGCCAAGACGGGCCAGCGCGTCGGCAAGGCGCTGGAGCTGGCGGTGGACGTCTGGGGCGAGCGGCGCAAGCGCGTCTCGACTCCGGAGCTGAACAGGGTCCTGCGAGCGGCATCCCTGCGGCAGGCGCCGCCGGCCGGGAAGCTCGGCCCGCCCAAGATCTTCTACGCGACACAGGTGGCCGTGGCCCCGCCGACGTTCGTGTTCTTCGCGCGCCACGCCGACCAGGTGCATTTCAGCTACAAGCGCTTCCTGGAGAACCAGCTGCGCGCCGAGTTCGGGTTCGATGGGACGCCGATCCGGCTCATCTTCCGGGAGAGGGCGAGCGATCGAGCGGGTCGGGAGAGAGACGCCGGGAGGGGGCGGCCGGCGGGCAGGCTACGCGCCGGCGGAGCGGCGCCCGGGACGCACTCCTTGCCGGCCAACAAGCCGGGGCATGGCGTCACGGGCAGCACGAGGCGCTCCACGGGCCGGCGCGGCCGGTCGGGCTGAGGGCCTCGCGGTGAGCGTCATGCCGGGGCGTCCGAACTCGGCGGCCGGGCTGGGGCCCTTCCCGGGTCTGCTATGCTGTCGGCCGATCGGGGCGTGGCGCAGCCTGGTAGCGCACCTGAATGGGGTTCAGGAGGCCGAGCGTTCGAATCGCTCCGCCCCGACCATCTTCTGAGCGTGAAATGGCCCCCGGAGGCGACTCCGAGGGCCTTCTGATTCGGGGTCTGTCCCTTAGCCGTCCCTGCTCGCTCCGCGGAGACATGACGAGAAACTGGCCGGCCCACGAGCGTCGGCGGGTTCGTTACACCTGCGCGTGCGCCAGCTCGGCGCCCCAACGGCGCGCTCGCTCGAGC
>Ga0182027_10002357_pt1 | contig 30774 bp, 26 predicted proteins | sample 712E1DmetaG_FD_121300 | JGI IMG/M metagenome (GOLD analysis project Ga0182027, IMG submission 121300) | Permafrost microbial communities from Stordalen Mire, Sweden - 712E1D metaG (Illumina Assembly) | ecosystem: Environmental > Terrestrial > Soil > Wetlands > Permafrost | place: Sweden...
TCTCAGTCGTGCTGAAAGCCAGATTACCCACATACAATTTGGAACCCATGATGATTATCCCTTGATCTACCGGTAGTTCACGGACTGTTCCCGATCGCCGGGTTTCAAATCATCACCGGGCGCTTAGCCCGCCTGATAATTCACCATATCTCGTAACCTAACACAGAGTCTATCCAGGAAACGGCGCATAGGACAATCGTGCTTCCGGGAAAACGCAAGCTATTCCTTTTGGGGCGATCCCGCCCGGTTCCCCGCCGACAGCACGGCTGGATGATCCGCAATGAGCGCGAGCGCTCTTCGTAGCAGTGTCTTGCCTGGCTCCATCCGGTGCCACGGCGAGGCTCCGGAAGGATGAGGCAGCGGCACAACGTCCACGACCTGTCCATGGCACACCGTCTGGAACGACCGTCCCACGGTTTCCAGCAGCGGTCGCTCACCCAGCAATTGCGTGATCGCAAGCTTGCCAACCGGGAGCACCAAAAGAGGCTGCAACAGGGCAAATTCGCGTTCCAGCCAGCGCACGCAGTTGGCGATCTCCGCTTCATCCGGCACCCTGTCGCCTCCTTGGGGCTTCTTGCCGGGGAAACAGCGACAAACAGCCGCAAAATAGATGCGATCGCGCGTTTCATCCTCGGACCATCCAAGGGTGGTCTCAAACCACTTGAACAGCGTCTTGCCCGCGGTCCAGGCGAACGGGCGGCCGAATTTCGGTTCTTTGTCGCCCGGCGCCTGCCCGATCAGGATGACTCGGCTTGCGGCCGCGCGCCCAACCACGACAGGTCCGTGCATGCCCGGGCAAAGGACGCACTCACGGAGTGCATCGAGATGGCGCTGGACCTGGGCGATCGTAGGAATGGAAGACATGGATGAATGGTATTATTTGGTCTCCGATGATTTCCTGGCTCCGATGTCTCATGGCGCGACCGATGCCGCGATCAATGCTCGAAAACACAACCTGCGTCACAGGACTATTCTCGCCGTGAAACATCCGGGCTGGCGTCGATCACTCAAGCAGTTGATCGATGAGCCGCCTATCACGCTTGGTCGGCCGTCCCGATCCTTTCGCGCGGGCAAGAAATTGCTGGACGCGATTGTGCCGCGCTTTCTCGAACTCTTCCGGCGGTGTCTGATCGTCGCAATATTGCGCAACGATCTTCGCGCCAACCCGTGTCCGTGGCACCTCGATCACCGCGAACGTGCGCTGGATCAGTCCCTGTTGAACCACCACCTTCTCGCCCACCCGCACCTCGCGGGAGGCTTTCGCCGGCTGGCCGTTCACGGCAACACTGCCAGCGCGGCAGGCGTTCGTGGCAAGCGTCCGCGTCCTGAAAATGCGGACGGCCCAGAGCCATTTGTCCACGCGTTCAGTTTCGAGGGCAGGGTTCACCTTGCCTGATGTAGCATCTCCCAAGGCACAGGCCAAGAACTTTGCACAGGAGCTCGTCGGACTTCGTCCTCCGCAGCTCCAACTGCGCAATCATCTCGCCCGCCCGCGCAGCTTTCCGCGGCATGCTTGCTGGCGTCGGCTTGGAGCTTGGTGCCATCGATGCTACCAACGGCGTCAATCATCGGTTCGAGGTAGGGACGGACCGCCCGACTTCGCCAAGGCTTCGTCGTGGCATTTCCCTGATGAAGAGCCTCGCCGAAGCTCGCAGAGCGTAGACGGGCTGGGCCGTCCGTTCTTTTCAGCGCGCCCAGCTCTGCTGGCCAGCATTCTGCTTTTTGGCAGAAGCGGGCATACTGGTAGGACGCACCACCCCATTCGACGGTCAGAAGATTCTTTGTGATATTCGCTCTCCAATCAAACGGCGTCCGCCGTTTGTTTGGCAGCATGGAGGGCGAAGCCCGACAGGCTGCCAGCCGCAACCGCGCGGACGAGGCAAAGCCCGTCCAACAACCCAAAAACACCCGGCACTCCACCGACGCAAGCGGGGTGCCGGGTCGCGCACACAATGGTTACTTGCCGGCGGCGCGGGTGAATCCTATCGCCACGCTGGTCCCGCCGTTCTCAATCTTCGCCGTGAAAGTGATCATGGCCTGCGGATCGGCGCGATTGGCCATCATCGTAGCGGTGGCTCCGTTGTCGTCAGAGCCGTTTTGCTTGGTCAAGATCGAGAACCCGGCATCGGTGAATTTCTTCTCGTAATAATCAGCCACAGTCCCGGGCTCGTCGCTGGTCGAGAACGTGTAATTGCCAACGGAATTCTCCCCATATGAGTTGAGATTGCTCTCCAACGTCTTTGCCCCCGGATAGACCGCGACGAAATCCGGAAACTTCTTCATCGTCGCGGCCTGCGCAGCGGCCTGGGCGGAGCTGATCTTCTTCTCCGGCGGCTTGGCCGGAGCCGGCTGCTCCTCCGCTGCAGCCGGAGTTTCAACGGCGGCGGCAGGCGCTGACCCACTCGCTTCGGTTTTGGTTTCGGTTGGCGGAAGCACCTTGAGTCCATTCGCAAACTGTTCCATCGTCTTGCGCATTTCCTCGAGGTTCTTGGCGCTTAGGTCGAGCGTCACAACTTCGCCCGTCTGTTTGTTCTTGATCGTGATCTTCCCAGCCGTGGCGTTCTTCGAGACCACCTGAAGGTTTGGATTGAGCGACGCCGCAAGGGCAATGGCGGCGACCTGCGGATTCTGCTTCGCATCCCCAACGTATTCCTGCGCCTTCTTGTGAACGAAATAGGCACACGTGGTTACGCATCCACCGATGATCAAGAGGATGCCCCCCAAGATGCAGAGCACTATGATCAGAACCCGGTTGCTGCTCTTGGCAGGCGCTGCCAGAGCAGGAGGAGGAGGTGGTGGTGGCGGAGGTGGGGGCGGCGAGGGAGGCGTATCCATGGGACAAAACCAGCTGGAGTTATTTGACGAGGGTGAACCGGTTGCCGATAACCGGCAGAGGTTTGCAGACGCCGTTGGCTGCATTGATGATACCCATGATGACCAGCGCAATAATCCCGATGAAGATGCCCAGGCTCAGGATCGACATTAATAACAACCCGAGGAACGGAATGAAAATGAGGATCCGATCCAGGATCATGTTCGCAATCGACACGACAAACGCCGCCAGCGTCAGCACCAGGCCCTGATTGCAGTGATACATGGCGAACTTGGACTGCCGGACCGCGAGCAGCGGGACGAGAAAGAGCAGCGGCGGGAGATAGGAAAGCACCGCAAAAACCTTGTTCTGCTCCACGTCCGCCGCATCAGGAGTGAAGACGCCGGGACCACCTGCCGCGCCCACCGGAGCGGGAGGTGGCGGCGGAGCAGCGGGCGGCACAACTCCGGCAAAATCAGCCTGCGTGCTCACTGCGACCCATGAAGGAAGCCCTTCGCGCCATACCAAGGTATCCGCTTTGATCGTTCCGGAAGTAATCAGGGCTTTGATTTCGTCCGCCGTTGCCGGGCCCGTTTGGACCCCGTTCTTCATGTAGTGCCATGCGATGCTCATAGGGATAATATTTGTCGGAGTGGAACGTGACAGTCTGGTTGATGCCGTCTGCCTGAACCCTCAGGCAATACGGAGCTGCAAATTCTCAAATAGGGTAAACGCTTTGCAGGCTCTGAGGTGGATGCTTTGGAACGGGTTCTATCAATCAGAGCGCACCCGTCCTGTCAAATACAGCGCAGATCGCCCGGAATCACACACACACCATTGAAATCTCCGCAGAGCACGGAGGGCGAGCCCGCATATTTCACAGTTTTTGCCATCGCCACGGCTATTCTCCAGCAAACGGTTCCTGTGCTGGCGATGGCAATTGGATATGCGGGCTAATGCAAAACCGCCCATCCGAATAGGGATTATGCAATAGAGCCGACCGAGAAAAGACGGACGGCACAGGAAAGCCTCAGAATCTTGCCGGTTTCCCTGCGGAGCGTTCTGGGGGCGGTTTTGCCAGTAGCCCGGATGTGTCGGCCTGCAGACTCGGCCCGCGGATCGTCAACAGTCTGCATCCAGGCTGTCGAGTGGAGTAGGAAACATCCGGGCGAGGCTCCCGCCGAGCCGAGATCCGGAGCACATGCTAGGCTCGGCCGGAGCCTCGCCCTCCGTACGCCCAAAAAGGGCAAAGCCCCATCGCGCGCGGTCTGCCTCAAATCCCGAGCGCCAACTGGCCGGATTCACCTTCTTCGCCGACAGCCGGTGCCGGTTCGATACACGCGGGATCGTCAAATCGGGTGTTGTTCACTCGATCCGTCACTGGAACGACGGTCATCGCTTCGCCGGCGAACGGATGGAGCAAGGGGGCGAGATCGCGCGAGTCGGTCAGTCGGGGGTCCAGCCAACACAGGACCTCCTCCGGCATCAAGATCGCCGGCATGCGATCGTGGATCGGGCGGATCAATTCATTCGGCGGCACGGTAATGATCGCACAAGTCTCGACTGCCGGTCCAGCCTCCGGGCCGCGCCAAGATTCCCACAAGCCCGCAAAACACATCGGCGCACCGTCGCGCAGACGACACAAATTCGGCTTTCGGTGCCCGCCCAGGCCGCGCCATTCGTAAAACCCGCTGGCCGGAACCACACAGCGACGACGACGGAACGCTTCGCGAAACAACGGCCGGCTGGCCAGGCTTTCGGCCCGGGCATTCGCCGGTGCCGGGGCGGTCGCAGCCTCCTTCGTCCAGGCAGGCAGCAGCCCCCACCGCAAATTCACGATTTCCAATGATGCCCCCCCCGGACCGATCCGCGACCGCACGACGGGAACCGATGCGCCCGGAGCCAGGTTGTAGCGGGACCGCCAGCCAACCGCTCCGGGCGCAGCCAACCGGGCCGCCAGAGCTTCGAGCGCCTCCTTCTGCAACACGTACCGATAACACATGGGCACGGACACTATCCGCTTTTCGGCCGGGTGAAACTCCGAAAGACCGCCAACCCTATCCTTGACACACCGGAGCCGCTCCGGTCACCTTGACCCTCTTTTTTCGACACAATCATGCAACCTACATTCCGCCCCCATCGCAAAAAACGCGCCCGCAAGATCGGTTTCCGCGCTCGAAAGGCCACCTCCGGCGGTCGCAAGGTGCTCGCCGCCCGGCGCCGCAAAGGCCGCAAGCGCCTGACTGTTGTCTAATCAAAGGCTGAAAGACTGAATGACTGAAAGGCTGTCGGCGTGAAATGTTGAGAGACCGAGTCATCCACGTCCGCCTTCGCGGACTGGGTTGCAGTCTTTCAGCTTTCAGTCCTTCAGTCTTTCGTTTCTCTCAGCCTTTTAGCGTTTTCTCCGTGCAATTTCGCCCCGAGCAGCACCTGCGACGCCAGGACGATTTCCGCAGCGTGCGCACGCAAGGCCGCCGCCTTGATCGCGGGGCCTTCACCCTGTTGTGGCGGCGGCGCGAAGACGCAGCGGCCATTCCGCCCCCGGTCGTCCGGGTAGGCGTCGTCGCATCGATCGCCGCAGTGGGTCCGGCCGTGCGACGCAACGCCGCGAAACGGCGGCTGCGCGAGATTTTCCGACGCCATCAGGATCTGGTCCCACCCGGCACCGATCTGCTGCTGGTGGCACGCGCCTCGTTGAACCGGCTGCAATTCGCCGAAGCTGAAGCGAAGTTCGTCGACGCCTGCCGGCAGCTGGCACCAAGGAAAGATGAATAGCACCGGGCAAAGCGTTCGCTTGAACGAAGTCGAGAATCCTGCGCGCTTTCGCTGGTCGCACCGCCGTTCGGCTACAGGAACTCCCACACTGCCATTCCTGTGCAAACGCGCCGCCTTGGTGCCCGCGAGCGCCAGCGAGCAGATGGCCCTTGTGCGGAATTCTTCCTGTCACCAGACCGATCGCAAATCGCGTATTTGGCCAGGGTTCCTCGCCTCCCTCCCCGCGCGCGGCCTGCTCGGCCTGATCTGGCTTTACCGGCACTCGTTTTCCCCGGTCCTGCCCGTCGTGTGCGGGCCGGGGTGCGGTTGTCGTTTTCATCCGACGTGCGCGTGGTACGCCGCCGACGCCGTGCGCACCTATGGCGCCGTGCGCGGGTCCTGGCTGGCGGTTCGCCGGTTGCTCAAGTGCCATCCATGGCATCCCGGTGGATTTGATCCAATCCCCGGTTCCCCAATGCGCGGCCCCATCCTGTCGAGCAGTTTCCAGTCCAGTCGCAGCGCCGGGCCATCCAGTAGCCCCAGTCTCCGACTGGCGAAGCCGCCGGTCGCAGACCGGCGCTACCCGTAGCTGCGGCATCAGCCACGGTGAAGAATATTCGGGCTGATCCCGTGCGCTGAAGCCTCGTCCGCCATTTCCACTCTCCACTCTTCAATCTCACATTCACCTTTTCCTCTGGATGGACAAAAAAAACACCATCATCGGCGCCGCTCTTCTCGTTGCGGCGTTCCTCTGCCTTTACCTCGGCCAACGCTTCTCGCCGCCCGCCCCTCCGACGCCCGTCGCCAGCCAGTATAATTCGCCAGCGGCAACACCCACGGCGCCCGCGAACTCGACGACTCCGGAGTCGCCAATGCCGTCGGACGCCGCGTTTGCGCGCGTCGCCAAAGAAAGCACCGACGCGACCATCACCACGCTCGCCAATGACTTCATCGAGGTGCGCCTGACGGATTTTGGCGGCGCCATCCGCGACGTCGCCTTTGAGAAATACAAAGCTGAATTGGGAAAACCCGCACCCTGTGTTTTCAACCAGCTGCATGCCGATCCAATCCTGGCGTTCACGGAAGACTCCCTGCCGGGACTAGACCGTACGACCCGCTACCAGATTGTTTCTTCCACACCGACCGAAGCCGTCTTTCGCGCGGTGCTGGGCAGCCGGCTTGAAGTTACCCGCCATTATTCGGTGCGCGCCGCGGGCGACATGCGCGGCGACCCCTACATCGTCCGGCACGAAACCACCTTCCGAAATCTGACGAATGTGTCTGCCGGCCCGCTCCATGCCACGGTCAGCCTTGGCACAGCCTCGCTCGTCGGTCTGAACGATTACGGTCAATACCTGAATATCGCGACCTACGACGGCGACAGTTCCCAAGTCACGAGCCGCGGTGACCTGGAAGGCGCCGGATTCATCGGGCGCATGTTCGGCAAGGACACGGCGCCGAAAGCCTTTGTGGAGAAGGGCGGCACGATCGTCTGGGGCGCGGTGAAGAATCAATTCTTCGCCAGCATCTTCACCGCCGACAAACCGGGACAGGCCGTGATCACGCGGCGCATCGACCTGCCGTTGCTGCCTGGATCACCGCGCGCCAACATCGGTCTGACCGGCGCCGAACGGTTCGACCTGCCGGTGCTCGCCGCCGGCGCCACCACAACGCTGGCAGGCGATCTCTACGTCGGGCCAAAGGAATATCTGCGACTGGCGAGGCTCGCCCATAACGAGGACCTTGTCATGCAATATGGCACGGCCCTCTACAGCCGAATCTTTCTCTGCGGCTACGTTGCGCCGTTCATGAACACGCTCATGCATTGGACGCAACGCTGGGTCTTCAATTGGGGCCTGGCGATCGTGCTGATGACGCTGATCATCAAGACCGTCAGCCTGCCGTTCACGCTCGCCGCCTCGCGCTCCGCGAAACGCATGCAGAAATTCCAGCCGCAGATCGCCGCGCTCAAGGAAAAATACAAGGACAACCCGCAGAAACTGAACCAGGCGACCCTCGAACTTTTCAAGGAGCACAAGATCAATCCGATGGGCGGCTGCCTGCCGATGCTCATCACCATGCCCCTTTTCTTCGGCTTCTTCACGATGCTGCAAAGCTCCGCCGAACTGCGCTTCCAGAGCTTCCTCTGGGCTCAAGATCTTTCCGCGCCCGACACCGTGATGCGGCTGTTCGGTTTCCCGTTGAACATCATGCCGCTTCTGATGGCAGCCACCATGCTCTATCAAATGCGCCTGACGCCTCAACCAACCGTGGACAACGCGCAGATGAAGATGATGAAGTTCATGCCGGTGATCTTTGCGTTTATCTGCTACAGCTACTCTTGCGCCCTGCCGATTTACATGACCATCAATGGTCTGTTCACCATCGGCCAGCAACTGGTCATCAACCGCATGAAAGACGACGAGTCGGCGTTGGCTCCCGCAACGCCCGGCATGAAAAACGTGACGCCGACCAAAAAGAAGCTTAGGAAATAGAGCTGTCCCACATTCCGCCCCGACTTTCCGTTCCCCGATTTCACGGTTTGCCAGCATCACGGGTTTCACTTTCGCTCTTCGCTTTCCCCTTTTTTGCCTTGGAGCTTTGCGCGCTCCCGCTTTTTCGCTTTCGTCTTCCCGCCTCCGGGCTTTCCATTTCACTCTCACAGTCACTTTCTCACCCGCTCTCCCGCGTCCGTTTCACCTTCATCCCCCTCCTCCCATGTCTGGTCATAGCAAGTGGGCAAAACTCAAACACTTCAAAGGCGCCATCGACGCAAAAAGGGGCAAGATCTTCAGCCGCCTTGGCAAAGAAATCTCCATCGCCGCGAAAGCGGGCGGCGGCAACCCTGACATGAACCCCCGGCTGCGCACCATCGTGATGAAGGCGCGCGAAGCCAACATGCCGGGCGAAAATGTCGACCGCGCCATCAAGAAGGGCACGGGGGAGCTTCCCGGGGTAGTCTATGACGAAGTGACTTATGAAGGCTACGCCCCCGGCGGTGCCGCCGTCATCATCCAGGTGACGACGGACAACAAGAACCGCGCCGCCTCGGAAGTGCGCAGCGTCTTCACTCGCTATGGCGGCAATCTTGCGGGCTCCGGTGCGGTGCTCTACAAATTCCAACACATCGGCCAGTTTCTTATCGGCAAGGAAAAGGCAACCGAGGACGGGCTGATGGAGATCGCCCTCGACGCGGGCGCCGACGACGTCATCACCACGGAGCAGGGATTCGAGATCCGCTGCGCCATCAAAGTCTTCGATGCCATCGTCCGCGCGCTGGAGAAGAAGAACATCAAGCCCGACTCCGCCGAGATCGCCTACGTGGCCACCCAGACGCATCCGGTCACCAGTCTCGATGCCGCGCGTTCGCTCATGAAACTGCAGGAGGCCCTCGAGGAACTGGACGACGTGCAAAACGTCTTCACCAATGAGGAGATGGACGATGCGTTGAGCGAGCAGGCTCAGGCGTCGCTCTGATTCTGGCGGGCTTGTTTGTCGGCGGCATTTCGCACGTTCGCATCGCAGGCCTCTGGAGGGCGCTGCGCTGTCAGCGCCATCTGGAGATCTGGCGGACACGGCGGTCCGCCCTCCATGCCGGCAACCCAGTCCATTGGGACCGGTCATCCGTTTTGTGCCCGATTTTGAAAACTGACGCGCACTAGAGCTTTTGGCGCGGCCTCAAAAAATCTGTGTTCATCCGCGGAAATCTGTGGTTAACCCTTCCCCTGTCATGAACGATGCGGAGGAGGATCTTCCCAACACGCCCCCGGAACCCGGCGAGGTCGGCCTCGTCGAAGTCCATGATTTTGTCCACCCGCAGCCCTTCGCTTTTGAGAGCGGCCAGTTGCTGCCCGGCTTCACCTTGCGCTACGAGACCTACGGCCGGCTTAATCCGGCCCGGGACAACGCCATTGTCATCTGCCATGCCCTCAGCGGCGACCACCATTGCGCCGGTATTCATGCACTGACCGACTCCAAGCCCGGCTGGTGGAACAATTTTATCGGCCCGGGCAAAGCGGTCGACACGAACCGGTTCTTTGTCCTGTGCGCGAACGTCCTCGGCGGCTGCCAGGGATCCAGCGGCCCGCTATCCGTCGACCCCGCCACCGGCCGGCCCTTCGGCCTCACATTTCCGTTCGTCACCATCCGCGACATGGTCCGCGCGCAGAAGCTGCTGTGCGATCATCTCAATTTGTCGTCACTTTACGCGGTCATCGGCGGTTCGATGGGAGGGATGCAGGTGCTGCAATGGGGAATTGAATACCCGTCCTTCGTGCGCCGCCTGATCCCGCTGGCCACCACGGCCCGCGAAAGCGCACAGGCCATCGCCTTCAACGAAGTGGGAAGGCAGGCCATCATGCAGGACACCGAGTGGCATCACGGCGGCTACTCCAAGGGCGGCGGCCCGCACGTCGGCCTGGCGATCGCCCGCATGATGGCCCATATCACGTACGTTTCAGACAAGAGCATGGACCTGAAGTTCGGTCGGCGCAAACCCGCTGGCGCCGTCGCTCCCCCTGGGACCGCGACGCCCTCGCGGAAACCAAACGCCGCCGAAGCTGCGGTTCCGGCCAATCCGGCCGGAACCTCCGCCGCCTACACCTTCGATGTTCAGTTTGAAGTGGAGAGTTACCTCAGGCATCAGGGTGAGAGTTTCATCAATCGCTTCGACGCGAATTCCTACCTCTACATCACCCGCGCCCTCGACCACTTCGATCTGACCGCCGCATACGGTTCGCTCGAACAGGCGTTCGCCGCAGTGGAGGCTGAGACGCTCTGCATCGCCTTCACCAGCGACTGGCTGTTTCCGCCGGCACAGAACCGCGAGATCGTTCTCGCACTCCTGCGCGCCAGCAAGCGGGCGAGCTACGCCGAGCTCGCGACGAACCTCGGCCACGACTCGTTCCTGCTCGAATCCGAGGAGCTTTACGCGCTCGTTCGCGGGTTCCTCGGATCGCCGTGAAATTGGCTGAGTTCTGCGAGGCGGAGACGCCCGCCTTGACAGCCCACAGGCCGAACGCATCATTCTGAACATAATAGCGCTCCTGGCAGTAAGCGGCTCCAACAACAAATAGAGGGGCTGCCGAACCCGGGAGCATTTTTTATGGCCACAGCCATTCTAGTTGACAGTTCTTTCTTTCTAAAGCGATACGTTGAAGAAGCTGGTCCAGCGCATCATCTTGATCTCTGGGGACGGCGACTTCATGCCCGCAGCGAAACTAGCTCGCAGAGAGGGGATAGATTTCATTCTCGATCCCTTGTGGAATCCGATCGATCCATCTCGACGGCCTCCAAACCACGGCTCCCAAGCCACCGGTCAGCCATCCCAGGACGCCGTTTCCGAAATCCTAATGGGTCGGAAATCTGCCAAAGGGAGGGGAATCGCCTGCGCACCGGAGCGGTTGCTCCTGCGTTGGGTAGGCTGCCAAACAACTCTGAGATTCCTCTGCCTCTATGACACAAATGCCGTCTATTGACCTTCGACTGCGGCAAGCGCATGAGAGAGTCAGGTTGATATGATGCAATGTCCGCCGAATAGACTGGGATCTGTGCCATAGATTTGCCTTCCGCCAATGCCCACGCTCACCTGGATAGGCAAAGATGCCGCGACAGACGGTTGACTTTTTTCCATGCCTGCTTCTCCCGCCCTGAAGCCTAACAGCGCTCCCGTCCGCAATTATTACCTTGCGCTGGCGCAGTTTGCCAATGTCGGCGCACGGCATGAATCCGCGGTGCGCGCGGCTTTCGATCAACTCATCGAGGCCTGTGCCGGTCCTCTCAAGTGGACGCTCGTCCGTGAATACGAGCTGCGCCGAAAGGCCGAGTCTTCGCTCCGCCTCGACGGCGCTCTCCTGGACCAATATCGCTTAGTGCACGGTTGCCTCGAGTCAAAGGACGATGCCGACGACCTCGAAGACGAGATGCGGGCCAAGCTGAAGCTCGGCTACCCGGCGAAGAACACCCTTTTCTGGCAACCCCGTCACGCCCTTCTTGTGCAGGACGGCAAGGTCTCCCGCGATCTCCCGCTCGTCGCGCCCGACGGCATCGCTCGTCCGGAGAATCTTGTCGAGGTCCTCGCCGTTTTTTTCAGCCACACCGAGCCGGCCATTGCGGACTGGGAGCATGCCGTCGACGAATTCCGCGACCGGCTGCCCGAGCTGGGCCGCAGCGTGCGCGACCTCATCCAACGATCGCGTTCCGGCTTCGCGCCCAACAAGAAGTTCGTCGCCGCCTTCGACGCCTTCACCACCCTCTGCCGCACCGCGATCAACCCGACACTTTCCGTCGAGGCGGTCGAGGAGATGCTCATCCAGCACCTGCTCACCGCGCGGCTCTTCGGCACCGTTTTCTCCAACCCCGAATTCACTCGCCGCAATGTCGTCGCCGTCGAGATCGAGAAGGTGATCGACGCCCTCGCCTCGGGCCACTTCGACCGCACTGACTTCCTGGGCAAACTCGACCGATTCTACCTCGCGATCGAAAACGCCGCCCGCACCATCGATGATTTCTCGGAGAAGCAGAAGTTCCTGAACACCATCTACGAGAAATTCTTCCAGGGCTTTGCCGTGAAGGTAGCCGATACGATGGGCATCGTCTACACGCCGCCGTCCATCGTGCGGTTCATGATCGCCAGTATCAGCGAGATTCTCCGCACCGAGTTCGGCCGCGAGCTGGGCGACGCCGGCGTGCACTTCCTTGATCCCTTCACCGGCACGGGCAATTTCCTCGTGCATCTCATGCGCGAGCTGCCCAAAACCGCCCTGCCGCGCAAATACGCCGGCGAGCTCTGGGCGAACGAGATCATGCTTCTTCCGTACTACGTCGCCTGCCTCAATGTGGAGCACGAGTACTTCGAGCGCACTGGCACCTACGAATCCTTCCCCGGCCTATGTCTGGTCGACACGTTCGATCTCACCGAACCGAGGGAGCAGACGGAGATGTCGTTCATGTACGCCGAGAACACCGATCGGGTGAACCGCCAGAAGAAGGCCCCCATCTTCGTCATCCTCGGCAACCCGCCCTACAACGCGAACCAGCAGGACGAGAACGACAACAATAAGAACCGGAAATACCCTCATCTCGACCAGCGCATTCGTAACACCTATGCCGCAGACTCAGCCGCCACGCTGCTAAACAAGCTCAGCGATCCCTACATCAAAGCATTGCGCTGGGCCACCGACCGCGTAGGCGAGGACGGCATCGTCGCCTATGTGACCAACAACGGCTACCTCGACGGCATCGCAGCCGACGGTGTGCGCAAGAACCTTGCCGAGGATTTCGACGCCATCTACCTCGTCGATCTCAATGGCAACGTTCGCAAGAATCCCAAACTCTCCGGCACCACGCATAACGTCTTCGGCATTCAGGTCGGCGTGAGCATCGCCCTCTTTGTCCGGCACAAGCAAAAAGAACTGAAACGCCGCCAGGCGGTCATACGCTACGCGACCGTCGGCACGGACTGGCGCAAGGAGCAAAAATGGCAATGGCTAGAGGAGAAGCGCAACATCGGCGGTGTGAGGTGGCGGAAGCTGGTGCCGGACGCCCGAAACACCTGGCTCCACGACGACGAAAACGCGGAGTTCAACAGTTTCCTCACGCTCGGCTCGAAGGATACTAAGGCTCGCGCCAGCCTCGATGCACAAGCAGTCTTCCGTTCCTATTCGCTTGGGATCGCGACCAACCGTGACGAGTGGTTGTTTGACTTCGCACCCAACGGACTTACCGAGAAAGTCATCCGCCTGATAGAGAACTACAACGCCGAGGTCGGGCGTTTTCGGCGGCGCAAAGACCGGTCTCTCGGCGCTGACGGTTTTGTATCAAACGACCCCGCGTTTGTGAAATGGACTGACCGCTTGAAGATGGCGTTGGTGGAGGGCAAAGAGCTTGAATTCGTTGAAGGCATTAATCGGCGGGTGGAGTACCGACCATTTACCGCGAAGCTCGTCTACTTCGATGAACTCTTGGTCCATCGACGATATCTGCAGCCATCGTTCTTCCCGAACACCTCGGCGGAACGAGAGAATAGGATGATAAGCGTCAGTGATCTCGGACATAGATCACCGTTTAGCACGCTCATGACCCGAGCGCTGACGGACCTCCATTTCTGCGCGAGCTCTGATGGCTTCCAATGCTTCCCCCTCTATACTTACGACACCGATGGCGGGCACCGGCAGGACAATATTACCAATTGGGCGTTGGCGCAGTTCCATTCTCATTACCCGAAAGCAAAGCTCACGAAACGCGACATTTTCCACTACGTCTACGCAGTCTTGCATCATCCCGAGTACCGCGAGAAATACGCTGCCAATCTCCGCCGCGAATTGCCGCGCATCCCGTTCTCGCCCGACTTCGCAGCCTTTGCCAAAGTCGGCGCGAAACTGGCCGAGCTGCACGTCGGCTACGAATCGCAGAAGGAGTATCCGCTGAAGCGGGTCGAGACTCCCGGCGCCAAGCTCGACCTTCGCGTCGGGCGGATGAAGCTTTCAAAGGACAAGACAGCGCTGGCGTACAACGGCAATCTCACCCTTGAAGGCATCCCGCCGGAAGTGTTCGAGTACCGGCTCGGCAACCGCTCGGCGCTTGAATGGGTGATCGACCAGTACCGCGTCGAGCGCGAAAAGGCCGACCCGGAGAAGATCCTCAGCGATCCCAACCGCCCCCACGACGAGGAGTACATCCTCCGCCTCGTCGGCCAGGTTGTCACCGTAAGCGTCGAGACGGTAAAACTAGTCAAATCGCTACCCTCACTTGGTTGATCCTGGCGCAGGACGTCCTCCGATGTTCGACTTGCCCTTTTTCGAATTCAGGGACGGCGATGGTCAGGTTTATGGCCCGTTCTCCCCGGGTTGGGCGACCGAACTGGAGAACCTCGGCGGCTCGGAACCGCCGGTATTGGTTAGGGCCATCGGGTGCGATGAATGGGTGCCTTACGCGAAAGTTGGCCGCGGTCGTTCGCCGGAGAACTTTCAAAGGCCCGACGATGCCACGATGCGCCGCGAAGCGTATCGGCTGCTGCATGTCCTCGCCACCGAACGGGTGGATCGCGAACGCGGCACGCCGGCCCCAGCTCCAGTGGCCTGGGACGCCGATTTCCCGGCGAGCGTCGGATTCGCCCGGCAGAGTCACGAAGTCTATACGGATCCCCGGCTGGGCATGCGCGTCGGCTATGCCACGGCCTGCGATACGCACGCCAGCGTTTTCGAATATCCGATCCAGCTCGCCGAAAGCACCGAGATCGCGTTGCGGGTGGGATGGGCGCGGCAGATGCAATCCGCCATGATTGATGCCGTGAAGCTGGCCACCCTCGGGAGCTATCGTTCTTTTAGATGGAACTCCTGGGCTCCCGCCCTCGGAACGAGCGAAACGCGCGGGCCGCAATTCGTCCTTGCCGGTTTCAGCCATTCGCGGAGGCCAGTCAGCCGCGCGTGGGGCGAAGATGTGACATTTCACGAATGGATTGCCCTCGCACCGGTCGGACCGAGATGGCTGAAGATCCGCTATACCTATGAAGCCTGCCTCGCCGCCTTCGAGCGCCCCCGTTTCACCCGGTTTCTTGGCCTAGCCTGGCAGGCGTTCGACCGGATCCAGAAATGGGCGGAGATCCCTCCGTCGACGTCTTCAGAAACGCCACACGACGATGTTGGTCTCGCAAGCTTCCATGGATGGGACGTCACGGTGTTTTGCAACGTCGTTACGGGAACCGTCGATCCGACCCGGCTCCCCCAGGGCAAGCCACGGTGGTACGAAGCTCGCCTATTCTGACAGTATCACACAGATCCATGCCAGTTGTTTTCCATGAAATACAAGATCATATCAGCTAGGAACATCGGAGACCTTGAACGGTTGGTGAATGTCGCGCTCGCGCAAAGATGGAAGCCCTGCGGCGGAATCGGTGCCTGGGGCGGCGGCATGATGATCATGCAAGCCATGGTTCAGTGATTGTATCGTCCACAAATCATGAATCGGGCGGCCCTATCTCTGTTGCGCGTTCCAAGATCATGAAAAAGAAGCTCGCTGGCTCGGGACCGCACGCCGTCTTTACCCTCAAGGTGACGCTGCTCGGCAGCGAGCCACCGATCTGGCGGCGAGTGCGTCTGCCGGCCGACGCAACCCTGGACGCTTTGCATGAGGTGCTCCAGGAGATCTTCGACTGGGATGGCAACCATTTGCATGTCTTTATCCAGAATTGGCGTGGCCGCGACAGGATCTACTTCAGCGATCCGTTGAACCTCGATGATTGCGAAGACGAGCTCGATTTTCCCATCGCCCATCTGCTCAAAAGGACAGGCGGCAAGTGCCACTACGAATATGATCTCGGCGACAGTTGGATGCACGAGATTGTGCTGGAGAAAGTCAGCAAAGAGCCTGTCCGACCCAGCACTGCCGTTTGCATGGCCGGGGCGCGCGCCGCCCCGTTGGAAGACTGCGGAGGTCTGTTCGGCTTCTACCACAACCTCGAGGTGCTGAAGCAGCCCGAACACCCGGAACACGCCGACCTGATGGAATGGATGAGCGACTACGATCCCGAGTCTTTCGACCTCGCCGCGATCAACCGCCATCTCGTAAAGATAAAGCTATGACTCAGTCGAGACTTGCCTCCGCGCCCTTTGCGGGCTCCGTCTTAGGTTCCTGAAATGAGCAAGCTTGTTGAGAAACGCACGGTGGACATGCAGATCATCGGCGACTGGGTCGAACCCGGCAGCCGCGTGCTCGACCTGGGCTGCGGCCGCGGCGTCCTGCTCGATTACCTGCAGCAGACCAAACAGGTCCGCGGTCTAGGCGTGGACCTCGATTTCCAGAAGATCCTCGGCTGCGTGCGCCGCGGCGTCACTGCATACCAGGGCGACATGGAGGCATTCATGCGCGCGTTTCCCGACCGGTTCTTCGACCGCGTCATCTGCTCCCGCACCGTGCAGGAGCTCGCCGATCCGGCCGCCGTCATCCTCGCCGCGTTGCGCACGAGTCGCACCGTCACGGTCGGCTTCGTCAACCACGGCTATTGGAAAAACCGCGCAGATGCGTTCTTCCGCGGCCGCAAACCGCGCAATCCCGTTTATACGACAGAATGGTACGAAAGCCGTCCGGCCAACCCGGTCACGGTCGTCGACTTTGAGGGATTCTGCGCAGCCAAGGGAATCACGATCTCCCGGCGTGCGTTGCTCCGCGGCGACTGGCACACGCACTGCACGTTTCGCCCGAATCTTTTCGCGGGTTACGCGCTGTACGATTTAACGAGATAGCAGCGGATCGGGCTTTCGCCCTCCCGCTGCTATTGCAAAATGGCGACGCCATTTTGGACAATTCAACTCTTCGCCTCCGAATCGGAAGAAAAGTCGCCTTTCTGTTCCAAATGGCGACCGCCATTTGTCAGGATTCGGCGGGCGCAGCCCGCTGAATCCTATACCTCGTACGGCGGCAGCGTCTTTTCGACGCGGTGCTTCTCCAGACGCGCGAAGACCGGCAGACCGTTGTCGTATGGCACTGTAACCTCGCCCTGGATGAGCGGGAGGGCATACCGGAAGAACTGGAAGTTCATGCTCACGCCGTCTTCGTTGATCCACTCCCGCGGAAGCTTCTTGACGCCGTTTGCAATCTCACTGAGCGGAGCAAGTCCCGTCTCGCAGGTGTAATGTTCAGTATCGCCGCGCACGAGCACGACCATCTTGTCCGTCTCGCCCGCGATCGCCGCCTTGACCGCGGCCTGACCCGCCAGAAACGCCTCGTCATTATCCGTCTTCGAAGAGCAATGGGCGGCGGCCCGCTGGGCGATGCCCAGCTTGGCGGTGCGCGCTTTCACCCCGACCTTCTGCTCGACGAGTCCCTTGAGGTACTCGCCCGCGCCGCCGAGCTGGGCGTGGCCGAATGCGTCGGTGCCCCCGCTCTCCGTCGCAACGTAATTGCCGTCCTTGTCCACGAGACCCTCGCCCACGACGACGAAACAGTACTTCTCGCGCTTGAGCAACCGGCGGACGTCCTCGACAAATTTCTCTTCACTGAACGGCGTCTCGGGAAGATAGATCAGATGGGGCGGGTCGTGGGGATGATCGCGCCGTTTGGCCAGCGCGGAGCCGGCGGCGATCCATCCGGCGTTCCGGCCCATGACCTCGAGAATCGAAACCAGATCGTTCTGACCCATGGCCTCGTTGTCGCAGGAAAGTTCTCGCACGGTCGCGCTGATGTATTTGATCACGCTGCCATAGCCCGGGCAATGATCGGTGACGGGGAGATCGTTATCGATCGTCTTCGGGATGCCGATCACCCGCAGCTCATAATTCTGCGCCTGCGCCAGTTTGGAAATCTTGTCGGCCGTGTCCTGGGAATCGTTCCCGCCACAGTAAAAGAAATAGCGGATGTTGTGCGTCTTGAAGACCTCAAGCACCCGGTCAAAATCCTGCTGCTTCTTCAGCTTGAAGCGGCAGGTGCCCAGCGCGGCGCCCGGCGTGTGGCGGAGAGCCCGGATCTGTTGCTGCGACTCGGCGGCAAGGTCGACGATTTCCTCGTTGATGATGCCCAGCACACCGTTGAGGCCACCATAGATCTCTTCGATGCAGTTGTGGTTGAGCGCCTCGGCAACGACACCAGCCACACTGGCATTGATGACCGCGGTCGGACCGCCGGATTGGGCGACGAGACAGTTTCCTACGAGTTCAGCCATGACGAGGAGGAATAAAAAGGTTCAGAATAACGTGCAGGGGACCAACGAAACGCTTCGCTCCGGGACGTGGCAATTCAAATTTCCCGGCTAGAGCAGTTTGCCCGGCCGATAGTCAGCCGCGCCTTTTACCCGCCTGGCGACCGACTGGGCCTCGCTGACGAACGCGTCGACCTGATCCGGAGCCGCTCCGACATAGCGGTTGCTCTCCGACAAAATGGCCTGGAGCTGCTTCTTCCCCAGCCTGATCCGTTTGTCGCCGGCCAGCCGCCCCAGCAGGTCGGTCTCGCCATTGGTGGCGCCCGAGCGCAAGGCGCGCGCCGCCGCAAGCGCGTGTTCCTTGATCGCCGCATGCGCCACCTCGCGACCAGCGCCATGCTTAACCGCCTCCATCAGGATCGTGGTCGTGGCAAGAAATGGGAGGTTGCGCTCGTTCTCAGCAGCGATCGCCGCCGGAAACACTTCCATCTGCCCCAGCACGGTCAGAAACGTCTCCATCAGCCCGTCTATGGCGAAAAACGCGTCGGGCAGCGCCACGCGACGCACCACCGAGCAGGAAACATCGCCCTCGTTCCACTGGTCGCCGCTGAGTGCCGCCGTCATGGACACATACCCGCCGAGAATCGCATGGAAACCACAGATCCGCTCGCAATTGCGGGCGTTCACTTTGTGGGGCATCACGGACGATCCCACCTGGCCATCGCGGAATCCCTCGGTCAACAGGCCCTGTCCCGCCATCAAGCGAAGCGTGTGCGCGAAACTGGCCGCCGCCGCACCCAGTTGGTACAGGGCCGACACCACGTCAAAATCAAGACTGCGCGGATACACCTGCCCGACCGACCCCAACGAAGCCCGGAATCCGAGGTGCCGCAGGATACGGTCTTCGAGCTCGGCCACGCGATCGGCGCGGCCGCCAAGCAACGTCAGCTGGTCGAGCTGCGTCCCGACCGCCCCCTTCACGCCGCGCACCGGGTAGCGTTCGATAAGATTCTCCAGCCGTTCGAGGGAGATAAGCAACTCCTGGCCGAACATCGCCAGCCGTTTTCCCAGGGTGGTCGGCTGGGCCGGCACATTGTGGGTGCGGCCGGTGATCATCAGATCGCGGTGCGTCTCAGCCTGGCGGGAAAGCGCGAGGAGCGCGGCCACCGCCTTGAAATGGATGACCTTTAGGGAACGGAAAATCTGCAGTTGCTCGACGTTCTCCGTCAGATCGCGACTGGTCAGCCCAAGGTGGATGAACTGGCGGCCCGCCAGCTCCGAAAACTCTTCCAGACGCGCCTTGACGTCATGCAACGTCACCTGCTCCCGCTTCAGGATGGACTCGAGATTGATGACGTCTTTGACGCGTTCGTAATCCTTGATGGCCTCGCCCGGGATCGGCACGCCCAGATCCTTCTGCGCCTTCATCACCGCGATCCAGAAATCCCGCTCGAGCAGGATGCGTCCCTGGGTCGACCAGATGTCCTTGATCGCCGGTGAAGCGTAACGCTCGGCAAGGACATTGACAATTGGCTCGGCCGGTTTTCTTCCCGGGAGTTCAACAGGAGCCGGGGAGGTTTTTAACCCGGTCTCGGCAGAAGGCGTGGCCAGATCGGACGACGGTGGTTTCAAGGGAGGAGAAGGCGGAGCGGGAGCCGTAGCAAATGCAACCGGTGATAGCTACTGAAAAATCGCCTGATGGCCAGCTTCACGCTGATTTAGCGGTCCCAGGAGCGTGTCGGACTTCGTCCGCCCGCTCCTTAAGAATGGCGTCCGCCGTTTTAATCCTAAATCAGGTCAGACACCGCACCGCCATTTCCCGCAGGACCTCTTCTTGCTCGGTAGGTCGGCGGATGAGCTCCTCAAATGCCGCGATGAACTCCTGTTGATTGTCAATCAGCCGTCGCAAAGAGGGCAATTGCGCGACGCCCGCCAGTTTGCTCAAATACCACGGGTTCTGCGTAAACACGTTGAACGAACTCTTCTCCGTCGCTCCGGCAAAATGCAGGGCGTAAGCCGCTGCCGCCCGTTCAAATCCGGCCTTGTCCAACCCCCGCGACCCCACCCGTACTTCGCCCGTGTCCAGCAGCACTCGGAGCTGGATCAGGAGGCGGTTGCGATTCTGCAGCGCGGTGATCACCGGCCTGGCGTCCCCGCCTGCGAAGAAATGCCGGCGGAGCGCCGCGAGCGTCCGCGGCAGGTTGCCGCAGCCAAACGCGTCGGCCGCCTCAAAGAAATCCCCTTCGGCGAAATTGGGCGTCAGCTCTTCGACGTGACACTCTTCGATCACGCCCCCGCCTGCTCCGGGTTCAGCCGAGGAGGAACCGACATAAGCGCTGAGCTTGTGCAGCTCCTCCACCAGCAGCCGGGTGTTGGAGCCGATCTTCGCCAGCAGGAGTCCCAACGCATCGGGCGTGATCGTCGCCCCCTGGCTCGCAACCTCGGCCAAGGCCACCTGTTCAAGCATGGCAGCGCCCGCCGGGCCGTCATCGCCAATAAAGGTGTAATCGGCCGCCCCCTCGCACCATTTGATGAAGGCGCGGCGCCTGTCGACCGGCGCCGCGGTGATCACGACCGCCACCTCCGCCGGATTCACCACCGCCAGCAACGCCTGCAGATCCTCGACCTGTCGCAGGGTGCCTTCGCCCCGTCCTGTCACCGAGTCGGCCAAAAACGTCACGTCTTTGAACCAGACCACGCGCTTGCCACCGAACAGCGAGATCGTCTGCACGGCCTCCCGGAAACGGTTCACCGCCGTCTCGACCTCGCCGATATTGTTGGCGAGCCCGCTCAGCACTTCCCGCGAAAACTCGTCCGCCACCTCCGCCGCAAGCGCATCGAAGCGCTCCTTGCCCAGCCGGTTGACCAGGAAATCATCCGGCCCGCAGATAAAGATAAATGGTTTGGCGGCCATCGTGCTCCGGTTTGCCGACGAAGCGCCCCAAGCGCACGAAAAAAACGCGGCCACATCGTTTGAACGTTTCGACCTGACGCTGGTCTGAAACAAGGTCATTCCATACTCGCATGCATTTTAACCATCCGCTGTCGATCTGGCTGGTTTGCTCCGCCTTGGTGGCTCCGCTGGTCGCCGCTGAACCCCCCGTGCCCAGCGGACCAGCAGGCTCCGCGTCCGCAGCCCAGCCCACGGTCGCACCGGCCTCGGTCGCTCCACCAGTGCCCGCGGCTTCCTCTGCTCCCACGCCCGCGACCTCCGCTCCGGCGTCAGCCCAGGCGCAACCGACCGTTCCCGCCGCCACCCCGTCTCTGGCTTCGAAATCGGAAGACGTTGACGAGGTGAAAGCAGAGGTCGCGGTGCGAGCCGTTCCGAAGCTGAAGGAACTCGTGGCGCGCCAGGATGCGCTTCTGGCCGCGCTCGGCAAAGAAGGCGACGATCAGGACAATGTGAAGCGCGACATCCAGAGCCTGATCTTCGATTACGATGTCTTCTTGCGCACGTTTCCCAGTTTCGCTCCGGGCTATGTCACCTATGGAATGCTGCTGGGCAAAGTGGGCATGCGCCGCGAATCGACCGCGATGCTGCTCAAGGCCAACCAGATCGATTCGGACATCCCGCTCGTCAAAAACCAGCTCGGCAACTACCTCGCCGAAGAAGGCGAACCGGTCGAGGCCGCAAACTATTTCATCTCGGCCGTCCGCCTCGCGCCCAACGAGCCCCTCTACCATTACCAACTGGGCACATTGCTGTTTGAAGCGCGCGACAGCTTTCTGAAGAGCGGCCAGTGGACCCGCGCCCAAATCGACCAAAACATGCAGGATGCCTTCAAGCACGCAGCGGAGCTGGCGCCGGGAAACGTCGGCTTTGCCTACCGCTATGCCCAGTCGTTCTACGAGCTCGCAGAACCGAATTGGGACGAAGCGCTCAAGGTCTGGGGTGCGATGGAGGACCAGGCCGCGCCTGGACTTGAAAAAGAGACCCTCCGCCTCCACGCCGCCAACATCTCGATCAAACAGAAGAAGTTCGATCATGTCCGGGTTTTGCTCAACACGGTGACCGATGAGCGATTAAAGGCTCAAAAACAAAAGCTGCTCGACCAGCTTCCGGCAAACGCTGAGAAGTAAGGGGCGCGCCTCGCCTCCGCAGACCCACGGTCCGCGGCCCTGGTGCGTTCCTCCAGATGTCTCTCCTTACCAAACTCGAACGCTTCCTCGGACGTTTTGCGGTTCCGAACCTCTCGCTCTACCTAGTCATCGGCCAGGTCTTTTTCTGGGGCCTCGCGCTGATGACCGGGTTCGACCTTGGGCACATTGCCCTGCTGCCGGTTGCCGTGGTGGCCGGGGAAGTCTGGCGGCTCGCGACCTTCGTGTTCGTGCCGCCCAACATGCATCCGGTCTTCATCGCGTTTGCGTGGTACCTTTTCTATCTGATGGGCACCGCGCTCGAACAGTATTGGGGCGTGTTCCGCTTCAACGCATTCCTCGGAATCGGCTGGCTGCTCACGGTCGCCGCGGCGTTCGTGACCCCTTTCACCTACGCCTCGAATCTGTTTCTGGCGGGAAGCGTCTTTCTCGCCTTCGCCTACCTCAATCCCGACTTTGTGATGATGATCTTCTTCATCCTTCCGTTGAAGATCAAGTGGCTGGCGCTGCTCCAGTGGCTTGGGTATGGGTATGTCCTGGTAGTCGGACCCTGGTCCGCCCGGCTCGCCGTGCTCGTCGCCACCGGCAACTTCCTCCTCTTTTTCGCCGGCGACATCGTCAGCCAGATCCGCACCGGACGCCGGCGCATGGCTTTCCAGGCGAAGGCCTTTGCCGCCAAGACGGAAGATCCCGAGCACCGCCACTGCTGCCGCGTGTGTGGCAAGACCGACCTCAGCGATCCCAAGATGGATTTCCGCTACTGCTCAAAGTGCGCCGGCAACCAATGCTACTGCCCGGATCACATTTTCAACCACAAGCATGTGCTGGTGGATGACGAGGCAAAGCGACCATCCTGATCCCTGGCTGCCTGTTCCCACCACGAATAGACACGAATATCCACGAATAGGCAGAGAAGCGGAATCGAGACCGATTCGCCGGTCGCTGATGATTTGTGTCCATTTGTGTCCATTCGTGGTTCCTCACTGACTGGACTCGTATGAAACACCCATCAGTCAGCGCCAATCATTGCACCAACCCTGTCTCCGGTCTAAGCACGCCGAGGAAGAACGCCGGCTGTAAAATCTCCACCGATTCTGCGGTCCGGCCTTGTACGCTTGGCGGCTGGCTGGCACGCGCGGAACAGCTCTACGCGCAGCATAAGGTCGCCCTTGGCCAGGTAGCGACTTCCGCGCACGACGAGGCGCTGTATCTCCTGCTGCACACCCTCGGCCTGCCCCTCGACAGCGACGCCGCGGTGCTCGCTCGCCGACTCGACGCTTCCGAACAGACCGCCGTCGAAAAGACTCTCCACCGCCGGCTGGTCGACCGTGTGCCGGCGGCCTATCTGACCCGTGAAGCCTTTCTCGGCGGCCACCGCTTTTACGTTGACGAACGCGTCATCATCCCACGCAGCTATTTTCTCGAGATTATCCCGCAACTCGACTGTTTGTTGAAGAAATCGACGGTCGTCACACTCGCCGCCGACGTCTGCACCGGCTCGGGCTGCCTGGCAATCTTGCTGGCCCATCGGTTCCCTGCCGCCCGGATCGACGCGATCGACCTTTCGGCAGATGCGCTCGCCGTCGCCGAGATCAACGTCCACGAACACGGACTGGCCGACCGCGTGACGCTGCATCGGAGCAACGTCTTCACGCGCGTGCCGCCGACCCGCTATGAGGTCATTGTCTCCAATCCGCCCTACGAGCCCTCCGCCCTCATGAAAACCCTGTCGCCCGAGTTCCGAAAGGAGCCACGGCTCGCGCTCGACGGCGGCGAGGACGGTCTCGATGTCATCCGCACGCTCATCGCCCAGGCGCGCGACCGTCTCACCAACGACGGCATGCTGCTCATCGAAGTCGGCGGCCTGCGCAACGCCATGGAGACCGCTTTCGGCCAGTTGAAACTCCGCTGGCTTCCGACGCAGGACGGCACGAATTGCGTGTGCCTGATCGAGGCCAGCAGTCTGCAGTCCGCATCCTTGTCCTCCTGAGCCAGCGATCGTTCGCCGCCGGCGCGCCTTCAGTCGAACCGAGCCGGATCTATGCAAATTGTAGGAAGCGAGCTTGCTCGCGATTCAGAGGGGAAGATCGCCCGCGAGCGGGCTTCCTACACCGCTCACCTGATGGAATCGTGTCAACGAGTGAAGACCGCGATTATTGCATACATACAACTGACATGAACGTCCGCTAATCAGTCCCCGGATGCGCCGCAGCGGCGCTGTTGGAAACTGGTCAGTAGCTCATCCGGTCGATCTTAACCTTGCCGCGGAAGATCCAGTAGATGCTGGTGCTATACGCGAGTACCGCCGGAATACCGAGCAACGCAATGGTCAGCATGATGCCGAGCGTCTTGTGCGATGAGGCGGCATTGGTGATCGTGAGGCTGTGCTCGGGGTTCGGAAGGCTGTAAACAAGATTGGGATACGCGCCCAGGCCGAAGATCGCCATGAGCCCGACCATGGCCGCACACGACGAAAGGAAAGCAAGGAACTCCTTTCCCCGGTTCACCTCGCGCGGAATGTTGGCGATCGCCAACACCACCGGAATCACAATCCCGAAGAACCACGGCTCGCGGCGGAAAGCCTCGGTGATGTGCGGTACGTAGAGCAGCGTGGCGAGCGTCACAATTACGTAGCACAAGATGAATGCGATGATCAACGGGTTTACCCAGCAGCGCACGGTCGCCTGCAACTCCCCCTCGGTCTTGAGCACGAGGTAGATCGCGCCGTGCATCGCAAATAGCGCCACGGTCGTCACGCCCATGAGGAGTGCGTAGGGATGCAGCAGGCCGGGTAAACTGCCGGCAAATTCGCCGCGCGCATCAAGCGGTATTCCCCAGGCGATGTTGCCCATCGCCACGCCGATCAGCAGCGCCGAACCGAAACTGCCCAGGGCAAAGCCGCCGTCCCAAAACGCCCGCCAGCACGGCGACGGGCGCTTGCTCCGAAATTCAATCGCCACAGCGCGAAAAATCAACGCGCACAGCAGCGCCATGAACGCAAGGTAGAAACCGGAGAACACCGTGGCATAGACCGCGGGGAATGCGGCGAAGAGAGCGCCGCCGCCCGTGACCAGCCAGACTTCGTTGCCGTCCCATACCGGACCGATGGCGTTGATGAAGACGCGCCGCTCCTCGTCGCGCCGCACGGCCAGCAGGTGCAGCACACCCACGCCGAGATCGAAGCCGTCGAGGATCACGTAGCCGGTGAAGAGCACACCGACGAGGACGAACCACACCGTGTTGAGATCGAGCGAGCCGAAGGTCATGAAGAACGTCCTTTCGTCGAGCAAAAATAGAACCAGGGAACAGAGAGCGTTGGCATTTCAGTCCTTCAGCTTTCAGCCTTTCAGCATTCTTCCTTCGGCTCGAAGCCGAGCGCCAGCTTGCCGCTTGGCACGAGGTCAGCCTCATCCGGTCCGTGCCGGATCTTGTCGTTGAGGAGGAACAGAAAAACCGCGAAGAGCAGCAAATAGACGACCATGAACATCACCATAGAAGCGGCGACCTGGTTCGCAGTGACCACGGCCGACAATGCCTCCGAGGTCCGGAGCAAATTGTAGACAATCCACGGTTGGCGGCCGACCTCCGCCGCCCACCACCCTGCCTGGTTGGCGATCTGCGGGCCGAGGACGGAAAAGGTCAGCAGCCAAAGCAACAGGCGCGAGTCTTCCAACCGCCCTCGCCAAAGCGCAAAAGCCGCCCACCCCGCCAGGCCGATCATTCCAAATCCGACCGCGACCATCAGATGGAAGAGCTGGAAACTGAAGTTCACCGGCGGGCGGTCCGCTTTCGGGATCGCATCGAGGCCCGTCACCGGCCGGGCGGAGTCGCCGCACGCCAGCCAGCTCAGCAGCCCCGGCATGGCGACACCGTGGGTTCGTTTGTTCCTCTCATCGACCCAGCCAACCAGGTGCAGCGGCGCCTGCGCCGTTGTCTCCCACAGGCCTTCGAACGCCGCCAGTTTCGCCGGCTGGTTGCGCGCCACGCCTCGCGCACTTGCATCGCCGGTGATCAGGGAGAACACCGCGGCAACGAGGGCCAGGCCGAGCCCGATCTTCACCGACGCGAGGGCGAAATCGCGATGGCGCCGGTGCAGCAGATACCACGCGCCCACGCTCACCATTAGCCACGCCCCGGCCTGCCAGGCCCCCGCCAGCGTGTGGCTGAGCCGGTCCATCGACGACGGGTTGAAGACCATCGCCCAGAAATCGGTGATCTCCGCCCGGGCCGCCAGCCCCCCGCCAACGATATGGAAGCCCGCCGGCGTCTGCATCCACGAATTGGCGACAACAATCCAGATCGCGCTGAAGTGCGCGCCGAAGGCGACCATGCAGGTGGCGAGGAAATGCACCTTCGGCCCCACCTTGTCCCAGCCGAAAAGCAGCACCGCGAGGAAGCCCGATTCGAGGAAGAACGCGAAAATGCCCTCGGCGGCCAGCGCGCTGCCAAACACGTCGCCCACATAGCGCGAATAGGTTGCCCAGTTCGTGCCGAACTCGAATTCCATCACGATGCCGGTCGCGACTCCAATGGCAAAGGTCAGCGCGAACACCTTCGTCCAAAAACGCGCCATTTGATGATAGAGCGGATTCTTCGTGGCAAGCCACAGTCCCTCGACAATCACCAACAAGAGCCCCAGCCCGATGCTCAGCGGCGGGAAAAGATAGTGAAATGCGATGGTGAGGGCGAACTGCAGACGCGAGAGCGTGAGGACGTCCATGGTAGACAGCTATGCAGGCAGCCTCTTGTTGGCAAAGCCGCGTTTGGGAAAAAACAAAACCTCATGCGATGCATTTTGTCTCCTTGTCATCCGGTCGGTCGCAGAATCCGCCACGCATGGCGCATCTCCCGAGTGACGGTAGTTCCGGCGGCCAGCCGAGAGCAGCGCGGCTTCCCGGCCTGCTTCACCGTCAGTCGGCAGGTGCACCCCGGAGTGGATGGCCCTGCCCGAGGCCGCCGCGATCCTGCGGCAACACACGCCGCCGCCCATCCTCTCCGCCCACTGATGAAGATCTCAATCCCCCGACGAGTTTTCGCAGCATCACGGAGGAAGCTGGACTATGCCCGCTGACCCCGCGCCGCCCGCCCGGCGAATCGATATGCCTGGGACACAACCATCCCGACTCGACCAAGCCATGGCGAACGTCTGCCTGAACTGCCTGGTGTGCCGGCGCGCGCGGGGGGCGCCAGCGCGGCGAACTGTTGCCTGAATTTGCCGACGGTCCGGCCGAAATTGAGGAGTTCTCGCATGTTTGTCTGCTCTATTGACTCCAGCCGATCAGTCCGTGTTGCCGATCCGACAGGGCCGAGGCCGCGCGGCCGGAGCGCGCGCCCGACCGGCAATAAAGGATGATCTCCCGATCCCCCACCTGATCGAGAAACGGCTTCCACTGCTGCCTGGGTCCCGTGAGATCGCTCAGCGGGAGCAATGCGGCCGGCGCCGCCACGCCGTCGGTCCATTCGTCCGGCTCGCGCACGTCGACCAGCACGGCCTTCTTGTCGCGGGCGAGCTGCGCGGCCTCGGCCGGCGCAACGCGCCGCACATACAAACCTTCGGGAGAAGCAAACAAGGAGAACATTCGTCTGAGGAGGTTCATTAAATGACAAAGTTGATCGGGCGCAAAGGACCATCCGTGAAAAACTCAAACTTCGCGAGCTCGTCGTGGCAGCCTGGAGAAGGAGCATTCCGTTATGGCCGGAGTGTTCCGACACCAGTAGTTCTGCTAAAGTTGCGGGGTTGGCTTGATTTTTCCGCTGCTACCCGCTTGATGCGAAAGGTTTTTTCGGGATTTCCGGGGGATTTTGCGAGATACCTGCGAATCCTCACCACGAACCCGAGATCGATTTTATGGTAGATGACCTGATTATTGGCATGGCCGGTTCCGGCGGCGACGGCATCGTCTCCGCAGGTGAATCGTTGATTGGCGCGGCCGCCGCAGATGGATATTTCGCCATCCTGACCAAGAGTTTCGGCTCCCAGATCCGGGGCGGCGAGTCTTCGTGCCGGTTGCGTGTCTCGGCCCGGCCCGTGCTGAACCCAGGCGGGACGCTCGACGTCGCCGTCGTGCTGAACTGGGAGGATTTCCTCCGGTTCGGCGCCGAACTCCCGGTGAACGCCAATACCGCGATCATTTACGAGACCAAGACGGGCGTCGAACCCGGGCAGATTCCACTCGGCGGGATCATCCCGCACGTGGTGGTCGCCGTGCCCATGGAGGCCATGGCGATGAAAGCGGCGGGCACGCTCCAGGCAAAGAACAACGTGGTTCTCGGGCTCCTGGCGGGCTGGTTTGGGCTGGCCCGCGAAAGCATTCTGAAAGGCATCCGCAAGAAGTTCACGCGGAAGGGCGAAGCGGTGCTACAGGGCAATGAACGCGCCTTCGCCGCCGGCCTGGAGTATGCGGAACAACATCCGCTGGGCAACGCACGCCAACTGAGTCCTCCGGCGCCCGCCTCCGGTCGCAAACTCCTGACGGATGGAAACGAGATGTGCGGGGCGGCGGCCCTTTTTGCAGGCTGCAAATTCTTCGGCGGCTATCCGATCACACCCGCGTCGGAGATCATGCAATATCTCAGCCGGGAGATCTGGAAATTCGGCGGATCGCTGCTGCAGGCGGAGGACGAAATCGCCGGCATCGGCGCCGCGGTTGGAGCCTCCTTCGCCGGACTCAAGGCCATGACCGCGACCTCCGGCCCGGGCCTTTCGCTCAAGACCGAGGTGCTGGGGCTCGCCAGCGTGGCCGAGCTGCCGCTCGTGTGCGTGGACGTCCAGCGCGGCGGCCCCTCCACGGGCATGCCCACCAAACCCGAGCAGGCTGACCTCTTTGCCGCGGTTTTTTCGGCGCACGGCGACACCGTGCGCCCGGTGTTGGCGCCGATCAGCGTTGCCGACATGTTCGGCGTCACCGTTGAGGCCTTCAATATCGCAGAGCAGTACCAGACCCCGGTGCTCGTGCTCTCGGATCAGGAGATCGCCCAGCGCAAGGAGATCGTCGATCCGGTGGACACATCGCAGTTCAAGCTGGTCGACCGCCTTGAGCCCACCGCGCAGGAGCTGGAGAACTACGTGAGGTTCCGGTTCACGGAGTCCGGCATCAGTCCCCTCAGTCATCCCGGCATGAAGGGCGGCAATTATCTCGCCGCCGGCATCGAGCACAACGAATTGGGCGCACCGACGGCGAACGGCGGGATACATGCCCGCATGAACGACAAGCGCCTGAAGAAGATGGACCCGCTCAAACAACGACGGGACCTTTTCGTGTTCGAGGGCGATGCGGACGCCACGATCGGGCTCATCAGCTGGGGAAGCGTCGCCGGCGTGGCATTGGAGGCGCTGCAATTGGCGCGAGCGGAGGGAATCAAGGTCCGGCTGCTGGTGCCCAAGCTGCTGTATCCAGTGGCCGAGGACGTTTACGGGGAGTTTTTTGCCCCGCTGCAACGGTGTCTGGTCGTCGAGCAATCCCATCAGGGCCAGCTGTACCGAATTATCCGCATGTGGATGTCAGTCCCTTCGCAGTACGAGGTGCTGGCCAAAAGCGGAGCCAACCCCATCGCCCCCGAAGAGGTCGTTGGGAGACTCCGCACGATGGCGCGGGGTTGACCCGCGCTGATGTCCTGCCAATTCCGCCTGCCCCCATCGACGAATCATATGAGCACCGAATGCCCTCTGAGTCCGGAGGTTTTCACGACCAAGGATTTCCGCAGCAGCCTGAAACCGATCTGGTGCCCCGGCTGCGGCGATTTCGGCGTGGTCACCGCGATCTATCGGGCGCTGGCCGCCATCAAGCGTCCTCCACACGAGATCGCGTTCATTTCCGGCATCGGATGCTCCAGTCGCATTCCCGGTTACACAACGGCCTATGGTTTCAACACGGTGCACGGGCGCGCATTGCCGATCGCACAAGGCATCAAGATGGCAAATCCCGAACTGCTCGTGCTGGTGGCGGGAGGGGACGGGGACGGCTTCTCAATCGGAGGCGGTCATGTGCCGCACGCCATCCGCCGGAATCCCGACGTGACCTACATCGTCATGGACAACCAGATCTATGGCCTCACCAAGGGCCAGTTGTCCCCCACTTCGCCGCGCGGCCAGAAAACCGCTTCCTCCGCTTACGGCAGCATGGAAGACCCGGTGAATCCGCTCCTCTACGTCCTGGCTTATGGCGCCGGGTTTGTGGCCCAAGGCGTGCCGGCCGACATGGAAGGCCTCGCGAGGATCATCGAAGAGGCGATCCGTTACCCTGGGTTTGCGTTCGTCAATGTTCAGTCGCCATGCGTCACCTACGGGGATGCAGACACCCAACTGAAGATTCAGCGGACGCGGATGCGCAAACTGGAAGCGGAAGGTCACGACGCCACCAACCGGCTCCGCGCCATGGAGCTGGCACAGGAATATGGGCGGACGCTTTACACGGGTGTGTTCTATCGGAATCCAAACCCGCCGCCCACCTACGAAAGCCAGATCAAGGAACGCCAGCAA
>Ga0182027_10002358_pt1 | contig 30771 bp, 27 predicted proteins | sample 712E1DmetaG_FD_121300 | JGI IMG/M metagenome (GOLD analysis project Ga0182027, IMG submission 121300) | Permafrost microbial communities from Stordalen Mire, Sweden - 712E1D metaG (Illumina Assembly) | ecosystem: Environmental > Terrestrial > Soil > Wetlands > Permafrost | place: Sweden...
AGATCAAGAAGTATGTCATTTATCAAGAAAAACAAGAACGTATAGAAGAACAACAAAGTTTCGACTTTAGCCCCTTATAGGGGCTTTTCAAGTCCACCTTCTTAGAGGGTGGATTCTTTAATTCAGCTGGCCTATTCCAGTTTGATGGAGTGTTTAAGTCAACTTATCTTAGCTTATGATTTAGGTTTTATCAGTGAATCAGAGTTAAAAGAAGTCCGAAATCAGATTGAAGAAATATCAAACCTGCTCAATGCTTATCACAAAGCAATTCTTCATTCAAAAGAATAAAACTATTTTTTAACATTTAAGCACCTAAGCACCTAAACATCTAAGCCTCCTAGCCAACCTTGTAAGGGTAGCTAACCTTGGAAAGCTCCTCATTCGCCTTCACTACCTTTATCTTCAGCTCTTCTTTGAAGACAAGCATTTTCTGCTGCAATTCCGGATCGGCGATCGCCAGGATCTCCGTGGCCAGGATGGCTGCATTCTGGGCTCCATTGATAGAAACAGTCGCAACCGGGATTCCCGGTGGCATCTGGAGGATGGCCAGCATGGCATCCAGACCTTCCAGGGAGGCTTTGATCGGAACCCCGATCACCGGCAGGGTCGTCATGGATGCAATGACTCCCGGGAGATGGGCAGCCATACCGGCAGCAGCAATAATGACACGAATTCCCCTTTTCTGTGCATTCCGGGCAAATTCTTCGACTTTCTCAGGTGTCCGGTGAGCCGAGAGGGCATTCATCTCAAATGGGATCTTCATTTCATTCAGGAATTTAGCTGCCGCTTCCATCACCGGAAGGTCGGAGGTACTGCCCATGATAATGCTGACTTTTGGTTCCATTTATGTATCTTTGCTGGTTCCTGACAAAAATAGTGATATTTTCGAATTTATTATGGCCACAATAAAAGTTAAAGATAAGGATTTTGAGATAAGCATTGACGCATCTGCCATTGCTACTGCAGTTCAGAAGATGGCCATTGAGATCAACAGGGATTATGAAGGCAGGAATCCTTTGTTCATCGCCATCCTGAATGGATCCTTTGTCTTTGCCGCCGACCTTATCCGTAAGATCACCATTCCCTGCCAGATTTCTTTTGTAAAACTTTCTTCATATTCCGGTACGGCCTCAACTGAAAATATCAAAGAACTGATCGGCCTGAATGAAGATTTAAAGGGAAGGCATCTGATCATTGTAGAAGATATCGTCGATACCGGGCTGACACTGGATAAATTTCTTCAGGACCTGGAAAAATTTGAACCGGAAAGTATTAAACTGGCCTGTTTCACCTTTAAAAAAGAAGCATTCAAGAAATCATTCCGCATCGATTATCTCGGGATAACCATTCCCAATGATTTTGTGGTCGGATATGGACTCGATTATGACGGATATGGAAGAAACCTTCCGGACATCTATAAAATTGTGAAATCGTGAAGAAAGGAAATAGTGAAATAGCGAAGTGGCTAAATTCAAATCTTAACACTTAACACTTAAAACTTAACACTAATAATAGATAATGTTCAATCTAATCCTCTTTGGCCCTCCGGGGGCCGGTAAAGGAACACAAGCAATAAAGATTGCAGAAAAATATGGCTGGATCCATGTCTCTACTGGCGACATTTTACGATCGGAAGTTAGCCAGGGAACACTCCTGGGGCTCAAAGTCAAAGCCGTTATGGAATCCGGTGTTCTTGTTTCCGACGAATTGCTGATCGAGATTATGGAATCGGTCTTCAGGAAAAACAATACAGCCGGCGGTTTTGTACTGGATGGTTTCCCCCGTACCCTGAACCAGGCAAAGGAACTCGACCGGATGCTGGTGAAATTAGAAACAAAAGTTTCCCTTGTTCTCTCACTGGATGTAGATGAGGAAGAACTGCTGAAACGCTTGCTCATTCGTGCACTGGACCAGGGCCGGAAAGATGATACCAAAGAGGTGATTAAAAACCGCCTGGTTCAATATCATCAGCATACCAAACCCCTTATCGAATACTATGAGGAAAAAAAACTGCTGAAAAATGTCAGGGGTGTCGGCACTGTTGATGAGATCTTTACTGAACTTTGCAAGTCAATTCCTGAATAGCCAGGATAAAAGAATCAGGATTTTATAATTATCACAAAGAAAATGGCGGAATCAAATTTTGTTGATTATGTAAAGATTTTCTGTAGTTCCGGCCATGGAGGACCAGGTTCAGCGCATTTTCTCAGGACACGCGGCGTTCCGCATGGCGGGCCCGACGGCGGCGACGGTGGCAGGGGAGGCCATATCATTCTCAAAGGGAACAAGCAACTATGGACCCTGATTCACCTGAAATATACAAGGCACCTCCGGGCAAGAGACGGTGAAAACGGGGCAAAACAATTGATGCATGGTGCCAATGGTGCCGATGTGATCATTGAAGTTCCCCTCGGAACCGTAGCAAGAGATGCGGAAACCGGCCAGTTTGAATGTGAGGTTACAGAGGATGGCCAGTCGGTAATCCTGGTCCCCGGTGGAAAAGGCGGACTTGGCAATGATCATTTTAAATCTTCAACCTTCCAGTCACCGAAATTTGCACAACCCGGTGAAGAAGGAATTGAAAGCTGGAAGATCCTTGAATTGAAACTATTGGCAGATGTCGGATTGGTAGGATTTCCCAATGCAGGAAAATCCACATTGCTCTCGGTGATATCAGCAGCCAAACCACAGATCGCCGATTATCCCTTTACTACGCTGATTCCCAACCTTGGAATCGTCCCTCTGGAAGGCCGAAAATCCTTCGTCATGGCAGATATTCCGGGAATCATCGAGGGTGCCCATGAGGGAAAAGGGATCGGTTTACGGTTTTTACGGCACATCGAACGGAATTCCATCCTGCTTTTTATGGTGCCGGTCGACAGCCGGGATATCCGGAAAGAATATGAGATCCTGCTGAATGAACTCCGGCAATTTAACCCGGAATTGCTCGATAAGGCAAGGGTTCTGGCAGTGACCAAGAGTGATCTTGCCGATGCTGAGCTAACGCGTGAACTTAAAAAAGAATTACCGGATGTTCCCTCGGTGTTCATCTCCTCCCATAAGAAACTTGGGCTGAACAAACTGAAGAACATGATCTGGGAGGAACTCAACCGGATAAATACCGATTTTATTTGATCGAATTCCTGAACCATATTGACAGTACCTTATTTTTATTCCTGAACGGGTTCCACAATCTTTTTTTTGACAAGGTGATGTTCGGGGCTACAAAAAGCCTAGTGTGGTTGCCCCTTTACCTGTTTTTCCTTTTTTTTATGATTCGCAAACACAAATGGAATACCTTGGTAATCCTTGTGTTTGCAGCATTGATGATCCTGGCCGGCGACCAATTGTCGGATCTGGTAAAAAATACGGTCCAAAGACTAAGGCCTTCCAATCAGCCAGGACTGATGGTTCACATCGTTGAAGCCTATAAGGGAGGAAACTATGGCTTCTACTCAGCACATGCCACCAATACTTCCTGCGTAGTTGTGTTCCTGATCATCCTTCTTGGCCGGGAATATCCTTATGTTTATATCCCTGCAGTTCTCTGGTCACTGCTGATTTCATATACCCGTATTTACCTGGGAGTTCATTACCCGGGAGATATTTTTGCAGGCTGGATTGCCGGATCCTTTATCGGCTATCTGTTTGCCAAAACAGCATTAAAAGTGATTGGAATGATGGAACGGAAAAAGCAGGACATATCGTCTTAGCTCGTGTTCCATAATGAAGTGACAACAAAGCAGGAACTGTTCTAATCTGAAAACTTATAACTCAATCCTGCATTCAGAATTCCATAAGAGCCGAACCCAAATTCGACGAATCCTCCAAAGGCTCTGCCAAAACGTAATCCCATCAAAGTGAGTTCGCCTCCCGGCCACAACTTACGCTCAGTAGATTGTTCGCCATTGACGGTTACTTTGCCGAAATCAACGGTGAGACCTATCCCGATTCCTGAATACATGCGGACAAATGGTCTGTTGAGGTAGCAGAAGGTAACCCTTGCGATACCCGTGAGCAGCCTGTCGTCGGCGATAAACTTAGCAAGATCACCACTGCTTCCTTTTAAATTAGCCGTTCCTGTATAATGGAAATTCTGGAATCCGAGCAAAAATCCGGTTGAAACCACCCTGTTCAATGACCGGGAATAACCGATGAAAAAGTTTCCGGCCGATTCCGGTTCTGAAATTTTTTTGTTGTAATAATAATCTCCGGAGGAAGTTGTATTTGATTCGGTCGGATAATCTGAGGAATGTTTCATCCTTCCTGTGAAATAGAAGATCGATAGCGCTCCATAGCCGCCATAAAAATCATTATAAAGCGTTGCTTGCGAACCCTTTGTACTTGTTGATGAGGTTGTTTCCGTTTTCTGGGAAAATGAAAACGAAGATATCAGCAATAAAATCATGAGCAATAGGGAAAATTTTTTCATATGTATGATTTGATATGTATATATTAGGAAGATTAAGTAAAAATACAAATTAATCCTGGATACTTTTATTTTTCAGGGATTTATTATACAACAACCTTAAAAAAACCGGGAAGACAAATAATAGCAGGGGCATGGCGACAAGAAATCCTCCGATCACTGCGATAGCAAGCGGTTGCTGCATCTGGGCCCCGATACCAATGCCCAGCGCCAGGGGAGAAAGCGCAAGAATAGCGCCGATAGCTGTCATTAAATTCGGACGGATTCTCAAGGAAATAGCATACCGGATCGAGAAGTCAACATTTCCGGAACTCTTTAAGGTGGTTAAGAACTGGTTAACAGTAAAAATAGCATTTTCTGCAATGATCCCAACGATCATGATAATTCCGGTATAGCTGGCGACATTCAGCTGGATCCCTGAAAGGAATAACGCCCAGATGCTGCCACCGATCCCGATAATGGAAATGAAAATGACCAGGAAAGTGATTTTCAGGTTCCTGAACAGGAACAACATTACTGTAAAGACCAGCAATATCGCCGAAATCAGGATCATCAGCAATTCTCTGAATGAAGACTGCTGTTCGGCATAGGTCCCTCCAAAAACGATATACGACCCCGGTGGAAGAGGAAGGTTCTTTACGATCACTGTTTTTATTTCTGAGATCGCACTTCCCAGGTCCCTGTTATCCAAACGAGCTGTCACTACCACATTTGATTTCAGGTCTTCGCGGGTGATGTCCGGGTCACCGGCAGACAATTCAACATCTGCAAAATACTCAAGCGGACGGGAAATCCCGTCAGGTGCAAAGATCAACTGCTTTCGAATCCGTTCCAGGTTGTTCTCCTTAAAATTTATAAAGCGCATCAGGATCAGGATCATCTGTTCGCCTTCCTGGACCTGTCCCACTTCCACGCCCTCATTATAAGCCTTTATTTGCGTTTGAAATTCGGCAGGGGAGAGGCCGAACTGCGCCAACTTGGATGGATCGGGGGTGATAGTAATTGTGGGGCCGTCAACGATGATGCCGTTTTGAACATCTGCAACTCCGGGGATCTTGTCCAACAGGGCCTTGGTCTTATATGCCAGTATCCGTAACTGAGAAAGATCGTCGCCAAAGATCTTGATCTCGACTGGTTGAGGTCTTCCGATCAGGTCACCGAGCAGATCGGCAATACGCTGCCCGAATTCAATGTTCAGCGCAGGTTCCTTTGATGACACCTGCTGCCGTAATTCCGATATGACCTCTTCTGTTTTCTTGTGGGTGCCCTTTTTTAGTTGTATCAGGTAGTCGCCTTCATTTGGCGGGATCACACCGGATGCCATGCTGATGCTTGAAGCCATATTAATCCCGGTACGCCGCATGTAGGTCGAAACATCGGGGTGGCTCATCACCACAGTATCAACCTCCCTGAGAATAGCATCGGATGCGTCTAAAGAAGTTCCGGGAGGCGATAAATAATCCAATACGATCGTACCTTCATCGAGAACCGGAAGAAACCCCGTTTTCAGTTGATTGATCAGGAAAGCTGATGAAATTCCAAGCACCAGAATAAAAATTATGGCATATACAGGTTTGTCAAAAAACCAGATCAACCAGGATAACCTTGGTTTGTCCTGAGAAATGGCTTTTCGGGACAGGAACGAAAATTTCCGGTGGGGTTTGTAACCGAATAGGAGGTGAAACGCTGGTAACCCGAGCCAGGTAGAAAGAAAAGAACAAACCAGGGTGATCTCCATCGTCAGTGAAAGTTCCTTGAAAAAACTGCCGGCGACCCCGCTCATAAGGACGAAAGGAAAGAAAATGACAATAGTGCTCAGCGATGAACCGATCATAGCAGGGAAAATCCCATGAATGGCTTCCTTAACAACCGCATGCTTGTCTTTATCCGGTTGTTCCTCATGGAGGCGATGGATCTGCTCTATCACAACGATAGCATCATCGATGATAAGCCCGATCGAAGCGGCAATGGCACCGAGTGACATAATGTTCAATGTGATGCCGAACAGGTAAAGTGCCGAAAATGTCAGGGTGAGAGTTACCGGGATGATGAGGATAACACTAATGCTGGCCCGGAATGAACGGAGAAACAGGATCACAACGAGGATGGCAAGAATGAGGCCCTCAAAAATACATTCCAGTACACTGTTGATGGATTGTGAAACAAAAACCGACTGGTCATAATAGGGCTTAAGGTATATACCCTGGGGGAGTTGCCCCTGAATCTCTTTTGCTTTCTGTTTTACACTTTCGGCAAAATCGATCAGGTTGACGCCTTTTTGCTTGACCAGGTCGATAATAACGGCATCATGGCCATTGGCATTGATCCGGATGAATTCCTGTTGCTCTTCAATGTCGATATTGGCAATATCGGATAGGAGAATTACCCGGTGTCCGTCATTCCGGATGACAACTTTTTTCAGTTCTTCCAGGGTCTTTATCCTTGAATCTGTAAGGGAAAGGTAGAGCCTGTGATAATCTGATAAAAGTCCGTTCGACTCAACAAAATTGGTATTACCCAATGCCGTCATGATCTGCTGGGGAGTGATCCCGAGTGCGATCATCTGCTGGGAATGAGGGGCAATAACAAATTCCTTGGTTCTTCCGCCCCTTACGACCACATTGGAAACACCGGGGACCATCGAAAATTGCGGCCGTACCGAGTATAGTGAATATTTCTTCAGTTCAACCTGGCCGAATGTATTGCTCTCCACCGTATAACCAATAACCGGGTAGATATTCTGGCCCATTGCTTCCACTACAATATTTACACCGGATGGAAGCTGGTTCTTGATCTCTGCAATCCTTGATTCTAGTGCTGTTTTAGTATTCTGGATATCAATATTCCAGGTAAAAAAAGCTTCGATCGTACAGCTGCCGCGGTTGGTGCTGCTCCTGACCATTTGGATCCCGTTTACCCTCTTTATCGCGGTCTCGAGGGGTTTTGTGACCATGATCATCATCTTATCCACCGGTTGCTCACCGTTATCTGCAATCACAGTTATCTTCGGAAAAACCACGTCGGGGAAAAGGGAGGTCTGCATCCGGTGGTAGGAGTAAAGTCCCACCAGCAACGCCATCAGTACGACGAAAAGAATAGGCTTGTGAAAGATACGATAATAATGGTGTCCTGGCATAAGGTCTGGATGTTATCTTGAACTCATTTTCTTCGTAATGGTCACCTTCACGGTATCTCCCAATCCATAATTTCCTGATGAGAGGAACAGATCGGAAGTAGAAAAGACCGGTGCCTTGATCTCAATGTCGTTTCCGTCACTTAACCCGGTAGTCACCGGGATTTTTACTGCAACAGAATCGCTGACCAATTTCATTACCCAGAAATGTTGCAACACCTCGTCAGCAAGGATACAGGATTTATTTAAAAGCACTGCTTTTGGAATGATACGTTTTATGATCCTGATCTTCACGATCAGGTTTTCCGGCATATTTTGCGTTTCAACCGGATGGATGATATATCTCTGGGTTTGTGAACCGGAGGTTATGGAGGGCAACCGTGAAAATATCCTCCCGTTCAGCGTGTGCCCATCGGGCAATGAAATTTCACAGGAAGAAGATAATCTGATGAAAGAAACGGATTCATAAGGAACGTCGAGGAGGTAAACGAAACTGGAAGGAACGGCAATTATTGCCAGCTGGTCACCTTCCTGGATATAATCTCCCCTGGGGTGATCCACCGAAAGGATGATGCCATCCATGTTGGCTTTCAGCGTGATCAACCCTGAAAAAGAATAGGGATTCAGGGAATCGTTCTTCAATGCAGTCGACTCTTTTGTCCTGAGTTTAAACAAACCCTGGTTCTTCATCACTTTATCTCCCTGGGTTACCGTGATCTCTTCGATATACCCGGCAGTGGGTGATTTTATCATCGATTTTACCAGGAATGAGGAAGTGGCATTCAGTTCCAGGTAATCTGCAATATCGGCTGTATGAATGTTTTCAACCGTTACCGGCACTTTTACCTGGATTTCCTTCTCCCTGTTTTCCTGCCTGCTCCCGCACCCGGCCAGGAAAAAAAAAGACACTGATACGAATATTCTAAACAGTCTTATCTTCATGGTTCTATTTTGCTAGAATAATGTTACCCATTCGAGGTTTGATTTGTTTAATTTAATTCCTGCATTCTGCATTCCCTGACTGCGGCAGGCAGGCTGCAATCTTATTTAAAGTAGTTTATTTCATTCTGGATCTGCAGTATCCTGACCTCATACTGGGTGAGGCTTTTACGCACCGACAGGTAATTTTTTACTGCGATCAGGTAATCTGTAATGGATCCGGATCCTCTCATGACCAGTTCCTTTTCCTGGCTTACAAGCAGCTCCATATTCCTGACCTGCGACCTGACGTCAGGAAGCAGTGCACGGGTCTGATCAAGCTCATCCGACCATTGCTGCAATTGCTGATAATATTGCTGTTTGAAAGCCATGGCATAACCGGACCGGATGTCTTCTTCACTTTTAAGTTTCCGGAGGTTCAGTTTGCGTTGGTTACCATCATATACCGGTAATGTAAAATTCAGCCCGATGCTCAGGCCAAAATTCTGGTAAATAACGCTGGGTTCATTGTTGATCAATCCTGCATCCGAAAACCAGCTGACCGCAGGTTTATAATTTCGATTGATCAGGATATTTTCATTGGTGATCCGGAGACTGTCAATAAAAAAGCGCGTAAACATAGGCAATGCCTCCGGTTTGGATACGGTATGGTTTTCCAATTCGGGTTTGACAGGCGAAAATACTCCTGTATCCCTTATCCCGCAAAGGATGTAAAGATCTGAACTTTGTTTCCGGAATTGGAGATTCAGTTCTTTTACCTGGAGCTCCTGCCCTTGCAGGTCGATCATAAAGGAAAGATAATCGGTTTGCTTGTAGATGCCGTTTCCCGTAAGTGATTTCAGGATCTTTTCCTGTTCCTTCGCGAAGGAAAGGAGTTCAAGGTTAACAGAGATATCGGAATAAGTGGAATAAGCATCAAGATATGCAGCGGTGATCGCCTTTTTCAGGCTGTTCTCCGTAAGATGGATAGTGTTTGCCAACGATTGTTTCTGAATATCGGTTTTCAACAGGTTTGCATCCATCGTTTTTTTGTTGAATATCTGTTGAGAAACACTCATCACCGTAGTCAGGTTCGCGATGTTTGTCAGAATTTCACTATATCCGAAATGATTGACCACAGGCGCATAAAATGCATATCCCCTGAATTCCACCCTGGGTTTATTCACGGCTTTGATGAGCAGGCTGTCGATCCGGGTCGACCCGATCTGTCCATTCAGGTCCCTGATCAGAGGACTGTTTTTTATTCCTTCCTGAAGAAAATAATCCAGGGTCTTGTCCTGGCTTTTTCCAGGAAGAAAGGATAAGAAAAAAGAAACTACCAAGAGACCCCTGTAAAACATTACTTTCCTTAATTAAAAATTACATTTTAACCTCTCCCTTTTATCCGGTCAACCCGTTGTTGACAACATCAGATTTCAATCCTGATGGGGATTTACAATGTCAAAGGTAAAAATTCCCTGTTATCCATGGAATGAAATCTTCCCCTGCATATAATTATTAAAATACTTCTTTAAATAATTATACAAAAATACATTTTAGTGCGTTATCCTATCCGTAAAAAATCAGAACCTGGCTTCAGGAAATCATAGTATAGCCGATAAAAAGGTGTCTCTATGGGAATAATTTTGCATTTCATCAAAAAAAGAAAAATAAATATTTTTATTTGTATATAATAGATTAACTTTGTGACCGTAATTCTGCATATCGATAGCTACGTATTAAGAATTAAATTTATTTTAGTTAATTGATTGAAGATCAATGATATCCATTATCTTCAATGGTTTATTTAATATTTGGTAATCATGGCAACAAAAGAGAAAAAAACGATAACCCTCACCAATAAAATAGCAGAAACCCTTAAGCAGGATATAAATTACGGAAAGATCACTGCGGGGGAAGCGATTATTGAGCGAAAAATTGCTGAACAGTTTCATGCCAGCAATATTCCTGTCAGGGAGGCCCTAAGAATCCTTGAAGGGGAAGGGTTCATCATTCACAGAAAATTTTCCGGGTACAGTGTTCGACAGATAAACCCGGAAGAGATGGTCGAATTATATGACATCATCAAATATCTCTCCGGCCAACTGCTTTCCAGGGGGATTCCCCGTTACACTGAGTTGACCTATCACCGTTTCCGGACCCTGATCGCGGAAATGGATAAAACCAAAGATACCGATAGCACAGTTGCATTATTAATCGAATTTGCTGAAACAGCCTATGCTCCCGCAGGATTAAAATATTCACTGGAGCTGGCAATGCAAATCCTGAACCGGAACATACCCATCATACAGGGGATGGTTGAGAAGATCTATAAAGGTACAATCCCGACCCAGTTCCAGCGTCGATTCATGGAATTTTGTCAACAAAAGGATACAAAAAAAGCCATCGAGATCTGGATCGACGAATTTGAAAAAATGACAAAAAACTTTGTTGCGATCATCAGTAATTACAAGCCCTAACATTAGATTCACAACTAAAATTTTACACATGAAAAAGAAAAAAGAATCCACCACATCGAACAAAATTGCTGATTCCCTGCGTGAGGCTATCAACTATGGCCGGCTAAAGCCAAGTGATAAGATCATTGAGCGTGAAATTGCCGAAAAATACCAGGCAAGCCATATTCCTGTTAGGGAGGCATTGAGAATTCTTGAGGGCGAAGGATTTATGGTTCACCGGAAATTCGCCGGTTATACCGTTCGTGAAGTCAACCCTGAGGAGATGATCGAACTTTATAATATCATGAGATTCCTTACAGTACAGCTTCTCAACCGTGCAATCCCGAGGTACACCGAGATTACCTATTATCAGATGAAGTCCCTTACAGCTGAGATGGAAAAGACCAAGGATGCAGATAAAAACATCGATCTTCTGATGCAATTTGCAGAGGTGATCTTTTTCCCTGCCGGGTTATCATTTACTTATAACCTTGCAAAACAGATCCTGAAAAGAAATATTCCTATTCTTCAGGGAGTGATTCTTTTGGTATCCAAAGGAACGATACCGGTAGCAGGGTTTAATCATTTTATCGAATTGTGCCAGAAGCATGAAATTGAAAATACTATAAATTTTACAACGGAACAATTCGATATTATGACCAAGACATTCGTAGCATTCATGAGTGAATCAAGGAAAGCAGGTAAATAAGAGAATTGACCCCGATATCCGGTATCAGTTTCCCTGGTCATTCGAGTCGCGGATACCAGGATCTCCTTTGTATCATACTCATGATCTAAACATACCTTTCCGGAACAAGATAAAGGAATGAATCCGATCAGGGGCTGTTTTTAGTACCCGTTGATCTTTCCTTCGAGTTTATCTATTTTGACGATCCAGCAACAAACTTCTTTCATCGAAGGTGGGTTATAGGTAAAATCGCCGGGAACATAATTTTTCATGACGATATTCATGATCCGCGTCTTTTGTTCAGGATCTTCGACGAATTCCACTTTCCCGTAAGCCAGAACACTGCGGTATTTCATGGTAAAGCTGCACCCGACCTTTTCACTTTGATGCCGCAGAAGATAATCGGTACTGAATTCAACACAAACATGAGGATTATTTGTCAAGATCTCCATCTTTTTTCCCATCCTTGACGAATGAAAATAAAGAACATCCTTTTCGTACCCGAAATTAAACGGAAGAAGATAGGGAAGTCCGGCAGGATCGACCATTGCAATATGACAAACCTGGCATTTGCGGATAATTTCTTCCATTTCTGAACGGTCGGTAAGAAAGCGGTGTCTCATGGTCAGCTGAATAGACGAGAATAAAGATCGGTAATATTTTTTATGGGGATGATGCGGATGGAAAACCGCTTCGTGTCGATACCTTTGAGGTTGTATTTTGAGATAAAGATCCGTTCAAACCCCAATTTTTCTGCCTCTGTGATCCGCTGATCAACGCGATTAATGGCGCGGATTTCGCCCGACAGGCCAACTTCTGCAGCGAAACAGGTCTTCGAGTCAACAGGCAGATCTTCATTGGATGAGAGAACTGCTGCGACAACGGCAAGGTCGATGGCCGGATCATCCACTTTAATACCGCCTGCAATGTTAAGGAAGACATCTTTGGATGCCAGCCGGAACCCGCTTCTTTTTTCCAGAACTGCCAGTAACATGTTCAGTCGTTTGGTGTCAAAACCAGTGGACGACCGTTGCGGTGTTCCATAGGCAGCAGAACTGACCAATGCCTGGGTTTCGATCAACATGGGCCGCAATCCTTCGATAGTAGCTGCGATCGTGATCCCGCTTACCTCTTCATCGCGCTGGGATAACAGGATCTCCGACGGGTTTGAAACTTCCCTCAGTCCGGTGTCCTGCATTTCATAAATTCCCAGTTCGGATGTCGATCCAAACCGGTTTTTTGCTGCCCGCAGGATACGATAGCCGTAATTCCGGTCCCCTTCAAAATTTAAAACCGTATCTACCATATGTTCCAGGATCTTAGGACCGGCGAGGCTCCCGTCTTTTGTGATATGCCCGATCAGGAAAACCGGAGTATTGGTGATCTTGGAGAAACGTTGCAATTCTGCAGCGGTTTCCTTGATCTGTGAGATACTTCCGGCAGAAGAATCAATACTTTCGGTATGAAGAGTTTGAATGGAATCGATGATCACCATGCCTGGATGGAGTTCTTCCAGGTGTTGAAAGATGATCTGGGTTGAGGTTTCCGTGAGAATATAGCAATCGGTATTTTTAATGCCGATCCGTTCCGCCCGCATACGGATCTGCTGTTCACTTTCTTCTCCGCTGATATAAAGCACTTTTATCCCTCTGCAATTCAGGGCGACTTGCAGCATCAGCGTCGATTTACCGATTCCCGGTTCTCCTCCGATCAGGATAACAGAGCCAGGTACCAATCCGCCTCCCAGTACACGGTTGAGTTCATCATTGTATGTATGGATCCGCTGGTCGGTGTCAAAGGTGATCTCTCCAATAAGTTGTGGTTTACGCTCCCTTCCGCCAGCACCCATGGATTGCCATTTATTCTCTTTTTTTTCGCGCTGGATAACCTCTTCTACATATGTATTCCATTCCCCACAGGAAGGACATTTCCCAATCCATTTTGAGGACTGGGCTCCGCAATTCTGGCAGAAAAAGGTAGTCTTGGATTTTGCCATTTCCGTCTATTTGATTAATTCACCTCATCCCCTGCACCCATTCTCTTTAAGGAGAAGGAGACGGGGTTTGAGGTGCTTAATTTATTCCCCGCTGCATGCAGCAACATTCTTCATTTTTTATGAAGTTCCAGGATTTTTTGTTCGATGGCGGTTGTACTGTATCCTGGTGTAAGTTTAATAGTTTCGACCTTTCCGCCTTTTGCCAGCACAATGTCATGTCCGGCAATCTCTTCGATCTTGTAGTCTTTTCCTTTAACAAGGATATCGGGCTGAATGGTTTTGATCAGTTCATACGGCGTTTCTTCGTCGAAAAGAACAACAGCTGTTACAAATTCGAGGGAAGCAAGAACCATTGAGCGGGAATGTTCATCGTTGATCGGCCGGCTTTCACCTTTGATCCTATGAACCGAGGAGTCGGAATTCATTCCTATGACCAGAACATCTCCTAATTCTGCAGCTTTTGCAAGATACTCAATGTGTCCGAAGTGAAGGATATCAAAGCAGCCGTTGGTAAAAACAACTTTCCTGTCTTTGAAACTCCATACTACACAGGCCCGTCTAAGCTGCTCCCGGTCTAGTATCTTTGAAGAAATGAATTCAATTTTTTTCATCTGGTTTTTTATTAAAAGACAACATGATCAGGGATAAACTCCCGATAATGAAGATCATGGCAGTTTGCGCGGTCCATGCAATCCAGCCCAAAGCCAGACCGGTGGTACGTGAAAGTCCATAAAGCAATAAGGTTTCCTGGATAATCGCCGGATAGAGTCCGATCCCTCCCGGCGTGATCATGATCCCGATACTGCCAAGAACGAGGGAAGACAAACCGGCTCCCGGACTCAATGTGCTTGTAGAAGCGAAGCAGAAGAAACAAACGTAAACCATCAGGAAATAGAGAAACCAGATGGCGATGGAGTAAAAAACAAAGAGTATCGGTCTCCGGATCTGGCTGAGGGATTTAAATCCTTCCCAGAAGCCATGAATCAGCAATATGATTTTATGATAGAATTTGCTGTTTTTTATCTTTTTCCTGGAAATAATAAAAAGAAGGATAACCAATACAAGAAAACCTGCAATTGCGGCAAGGAAAATGGGGTTTGAAAAAGGGTGAATAAATTTTCCCTGGAGTCCCGGGTAAACGTGGTTATTGAGGTAATCGCGAAGCGTGCCAATCTGGGTAAAAATGGTCAGAAGGAACAGAAGGAAGAAAATAATCAGGTCCAATGCCCTTTCGGTGACGACTGTTCCGAAGGATTTGTTGAATGGGATCTTCTCATATTTAGCGAGGATCCCGCAACGGGTCACTTCGCCGAGCCTTGGGAAAGCCATGTTGGCGAAATAGCCGACCATGACGGCATAGAAGGTGTTCTTAAAGGAAGGATGATAACCCATGGGCTCGAAAAAAATCATCCATCGTAACGAACGGAGCACATGGCTTAAAATGCCCAGGATTATGGCAAGAAAAACCCAATTATAGTTGGCAATCCGGAACGAATTGATAATTTCATTCTTTTCTGAAAGGGTCAGGTCCCGTATCGATAACCAGATGATAAGGATTCCCAATCCCAGGAAAAAAACGAACTTGATAAGTGTGAGGAATTTGCTCCTGAGAGAGGAGGATTCAGCGTTGAAAAATGCCATTAGTTGCGTTTTTTACCCTTCGTAAGCCGGTTGTTCTTATCAGGAAACACAAACCGGGGTTTGAATTTTTTCGCTTCTTCAAAATTCATCATTGCATAGGAGGCAATAATTGTGATATCACCGGCTAAAAATTTCCGGGCAGCAGCACCATTAAGGCAAATGATTCCGCTTCCTTTCTTTCCTTTGATCACATAAGTCTCGATCCGTTCCCCATTGTTGATGTTCAGCACATGAACCTTCTCGAATTCAATCAGGTTGGCGGCTTCCATAAGATCCTCGTCAATGGTGATACTGCCAATATAATTGATATCCGCCTGGGTGACTGTCGCCCTGTGGATCTTGGATTTCAATATTTCGATCTGCATCATGCTGCAAATTTACTAAAAAAGTTCCATATTATCGATGAGGCGCACATCTCCAAGAAAAACAGCAGTACAGGCAATGGCATTTTCTTTTTCCTTCCAGTTTTCCAGAACATGAAGGTCGTTTTTATCCACGATCTCAAAATATTCGACAGTGAAAGCCGGGTTCGAACTGATCTTTTTTATTGCCCATTGCCGGAGTTCTTTCACGGGTAAATGTCCTGCTTTATCTTTAACCTTACAGAGGGTCTGGCAGATCATGGATGCCATTTCCCGTTCGCCTATCGTAAGCTGCAAATTTCGTGAACTCATAGCCAGCCCGTCAGGCTCACGAAAGGTAGGACAAGCATGGATCTGCACCGGGATCTGAAACGTTGAAACAAGGTGCCGGATGATCAGCAACTGCTGATAATCCTTCTTGCCGAAATAGGCATTGTCGGGAGTTATGATCTCAAATAATCTTTTTACGATAATGGCTACTCCTTTAAAATGGCCCGGGCGGAATTTCCCTTCCAGTACCTTATCGAGCGTACCGAAGTTAATTTCCATGTCGGGAGTTCCATCAGGATAGATCTCTTTATTCTCAGGAATGAAAACATAATCGCAACCTGCCGATTGAAGCAGCCTGAGATCCTCATTCAGGTTACGAGGATATTTTTCCAGATCCTTTTTGTTATTGAACTGGATAGGATTGACAAAAATGCTGCAGACCGTGATGTCGTTGGCTTTTCTTGATTCCCGGATCAACGAAAGATGCCCATCGTGCAAGGCGCCCATGGTCGGGACAAATCCGATGGAACGACCAGCCCTGTGTTCTTTACGGACGGCCTTTGTCATTTCACTGATCAGTGAACAGGTCTTCATGAACTCTGTTAAAACAAGTTGCTATTGATATTTCTGGAGTAAAATTATAATTATTTTAAAGAATCCAGCTAATAAAAAAAGTTGGTGTCAGATAAGGATATTATTTTAATAAGCCTCACCCCCCGGCCCCCTCTCCTCCAGGAGAGGGGGAGAAAGGGGGTGAGGTGTTCGGTTAATTCCCCGGGGCTTGCCCCGGAATTACACAGAATTCACAGAGAAGTCACGGAGATTCACTGAGGTCTCCTTTTGCATATTCGCGTAACTTACCTGAAAGAGAGAACATGGATCAAACAAGAAACAATAAAAACCAGGAGAAAGAAATATTCTGAAAAAAACATACTGGGAAGTCAACGAATAAATATCGTATCTTTGATAAAGCTACATATTTGAAATCAGACCTTATTACACGATCTTATAAAAATTGTTTTCAAGACCTGTAGTTGCAAATAGAAGTTCCTGTCAGCAGTTGATTAGCCAAAGGTATTTGAAAAATATATAATAATGAAAAACCGGCGAAAATTCACGATGCTAAAATGGCAACAATCATTGTTGCTGGGTTTTGCCCTTTTCATCCTTATCATCTTCTGCGGGTATTACTATTACCGTTATGAAAAAACCATCATCCGTCAGGAAAAGTTCAATAATCTGAAATTCATCGCCGATCTGAAAATAAACCAGATCACCCATTGGCGTAAGGAAAGATTGGCAGATGCACATGTTTTTACAGAAAGCCCTTTTATCCGGCAAAGCATTCAACGCTGGCTTCTTTCAAAGGGAAAGAATATAGAAAAAGATCTCATTGAGCGAATTTTGTTAATGAGAAATAACTATAACTATGAAGATGCTTTTATTTTTTCTTCTGAAGGGAAGCTTTTGTCAGACCCCAATACGACGCTTAAACACATTGATCCGGTAACCATCAATTATTGCACAAAAGCTTTGCAGGACAGGGAAACTTTTTTCAGTGATCTTTATTTCAGTCCAACAGATAATATTATTCACTTTGATATCATTTCTCCGATTTCGAATGACAGAAATATTCCGGTTGCGGTCTTAGTCCTGCGCGTCAATCCGTATAACTATTTGTATCCGCTTATACAATCCTGGCCCACATCCAGCAAGTCTGCCGAGACACTTATTGTCCGTAAAGATGGCGACAGTGTTCTATTTATAAATGATTTGCGCCACATCTCAAATACTGCGCTAAAACTTCGGATTCCATTAACGAATACTAAAGTCCCGGCGGTACAGGCTGTTTTGGGTCATGTTGGAATTTGGGAGGGGATAGATTACCGCGGGATTAAAGTGCTTGCCGATATACGGCCGGTTCCCGGATCTCCCTGGTTTATGATTGCAAAAGTTGATCAAAGCGAGGTTTTCACAGAACTCAGGTTCAGGTCAACTATCATCATTATTATCACTCTTATCCTGCTTCTCTTTCTTGGTTTCGGAATTTCATGGCTTTACAATAACCGGCAAAAAAATATTTACAGGAAATTACTCGAAACAGGAACTGCATTGCAGGAATCACAGGAAGTATTCCGCGCTACACTATACAGTATTGGCGAAGGGGTTATTACTACGGATATACAAGGATGCATTCGTCATATGAATTTTGTCGCAGAAAAGTTAACCGGCTGGAATGAACATGATGCTGCCGGAAGATCAATCAAAGATGTGTTTCATATTGTCGATGAAGAATCACGTGACAAGGTTGAAAGTCCTGTTCAAAGAGTGCTAAAAGAAGGATCGGTTGCAGGGTTTGCCAACCACACCTTGTTGATTTCAAAAGACGGAAAAGAAATTTCCATTGCCGACAACGGCGCGCCGATACGGAATGATAAGAATGAAATTATCGGTGTCGTGCTCGTGTTTAGGGATCAGACGGAAGAACGGGCAAGCCAGAAGGCTATTCGGCAGGCACAGGAGGCAGAACAACTCCTCGCTCATACAATCAGAAGTATAGGAGAATTAATAAGCATTACCGATCTTGATGACCGGTTCACTTTTGTCAACCAGGCATTTCTCGATAAATATGGATATACTTACGAAGAAATTATCGGTCAACGTGTGAGTGTTATAGTATCTCCAAAGAATGATCCGGAACTTTTAAAAGAGGTCCTGGAATATAGCCGGAAAAGTGGATGGACGGGCGAAGTTCTGGATATAACCAAAGATGGCAGGGAATTTCCGATATCTCTGAAAACTTCAAATATTTTAAATGAGAAGGGGGAAATATTAGGACTCGTTGGTGTTGCGGAGGATATCACAGAGCGCAAGCTGGCGGAGGCCTTCCTGCAAAAAAGTGAAGAGCGTTTCCGTTCACTTTACGAAAATTCAACGATTGGCCTTTACAGAACTACTCCTGAGGGAAAAATTATCTTAGCCAATCCCACGCTTGTTAAGATGCTCGGCTACCCTACTTTTGAAGAGCTTGCCTCGAAAAATCTTGAAGAGGAGGGATTCGAACCTTCTTATGAGCGGAAACAATTTATTGAACAAATTGAACTTAATGGAGAAGTTATAGGTCTGGAGTCGGCCTGGACTTGCCGGGATGGATCAATTCTAAATATAAAGGAAAGTGCCCGGGCAATCAAGGCTCCGAACGGAAAAGTTCTCTATTATGATGGAACTGTCGAAGATATATCCGAACGCAAAAAGGCAGAGGCCCTTTTGCGAAAAAGCGAGGAAAAATACCGGGATATGGTAGAGCAGATCAACGATGTGATTTATGCAACGGATACGAATGGAATAATTACCTATGTAAGTCCGACTGTGGAAATATTAAGCGGTTACAAACCTGAAGAGATTACAGATCATTCTTTGGGTGAATTCGTTGGCCCAACGGTTTTTTTCGATATCAAAGAACATTTTCGGAAAATCATGGCGGGAATTCTCGATCCGCTTGAATACCAGGTGAAAATGAAATCGGGCGAATTACGATGGTTGCGAATTTCGAGCCGACCCATTATTAATGAGAACAGACCGATCGGAGTGCGTGGCGTGCTCACAGATATAACCGAGCACAAGCAGGCGGAAAACGAGATCCATCATCTGAATGAAACCCTTGAAAAACGTGTCGTTGAACGTACTCATCAACTCGAAATCCTGAATAAAGAACTCGATTTCCACATCAAGGAAATTGAGCAACTTACCTTCATTGCCTCCCATGATTTGCAGGAACCGCTTCGTACACTTACCACTTTCACCCAACTTATCCATGAAGAATACAGTGGGAAACTGGATGAAGACGGGAATAAATATATTGAGTTTATTTTCAATTCGGCTACACGGATGAGATTGTTGGTAAAGGGGTTGCTTGATTATTCACTATTGGGGAGAGAAAGTATTATAACGATCGTTGATTGTAATAAGATCCTTAATGAAGTTATCTCCGATATGTCAGAATCAATAAATTTATACGAAGCGAAAATCACTGTTCAGGAACTCCCTGTACTAAATGGATCTGAAACAGAATTGAGACTTTTATTCCAAAACCTGATACACAATGCAATCAAATTCCGGAAAAAGGATGTTCATCCGGAAATAAATATTTCAGCAAAAGATCATGAAAATGAATGGGTCTTTGCTATAGAGGACAATGGAATTGGTATTGAGGGAAAAGATAAAGTCATTGTTTTTAATATCTTCCAGAGAACCCATAACCGTAGTGAGTTTGAAGGGAGCGGAATTGGACTTGCACATTGTAAGAAAATAGTGGAATTACATGGTGGCAGGATTTGGGTAGAATCCGCCCCCAATGCAGGCAGCGTCTTTATTTTCACAATCCCCAAGCGATAAATTAGGCATGAAGGAAAGCCAAACTGAGACGCTACTATAATTCAGGTGACCGAAAAGTTACAAGCTTCCTTCGTCGTAAGCTTTTTCGCCATGAATTGCAATATCAAGTCCCAGTTTTTCATCTGCTTCAGTAACCCTGACCTTTACAAACAGGTTAATAAGGGCAAGCATGATATAGGTGAAAACGAATGCATAGGCGGATGCTGCCAGGACTGTGATCATCTCTTTGAGGAAAAAGGAGGATTCACCAAAAGCCAACCCATTGACTACAACGGCGGGATTGATCAGTTTACTGGCAAATACTCCAAGGAGGATGGTACCGAGAACGCCGCCAACGCCGTGAACTCCCCAGACATCGAGGGCATCATCCCATTTCATCTTATTTTTCCACTGAACTGCCAGGTAACATAACAATCCTGCGGCAATCCCGATCAGCGGGGCGGCCCAGAGCGGGACGAAACCGGCACAGGGAGTGATCGTGGCAAGTCCGGCAATCGAACCGGTTAGCAATCCAAGTAATTTTGGCCTTCCTTCCCTGATCCATTCAATAACAACCCATGCTGCGGTGGCAAACGAAGCCGCGACATCCGTATTCAAAAATGCAATGGCCGTAATCTTGTCGACCTGCAATTCACTTCCTGCATTGAATCCATACCATCCAAACCACAATAAACCCGAACCGATAGCCACGAGTGGAATGCTGTTAGGTGTCGAATTTTTATCAACCCGGGCGCCAACATAGAACACGGAAGCCAGGGCCGCAAAGCCTGCAATAGCATGAACCACAATCCCGCCGGCAAAATCAAGAACACCCCACTGAGCCAATAATCCACCACCCCAGATCATGTGAACAAAGGGATAATAAACGAGGATCTGCCAGAAAGTAAGGAAGATCATATAGGATTTGAAAGTTACACGATTGGTGAAAGCCCCGGTGATCAAAGCAGGCGTGATAATGGCAAACATCATCTGGTAAGCGATAAAAACGATTTCCGGGATCTTCCCGTTTCCGGCAAAGACAGAATCCATAGTCACTCCATGAAGAAAAGCCTTGTCAAGATTCCCGAAGAATCCACCTGCCCCACCGCTGAAGCAAAGGGAATACCCGAATACAAACCATAAAACGGTGGTCCATCCTAAAGAGGCAAAACTCTGGATCATGATACCCAGGATATTTCTTTTTGTAGCCAGCCCTCCATAAAAGAAAGCCAGGGCCGGTGTCATAAGCATGACGAGACTTGCTGATAAAAGCATAAAACCCGTTGAACCTGTGTCAAATTGTCCCATAGTCTTTAAAGAATTGAAAATTAAAAATTATTGAATTTATATTAACTCAAACTCACACAATTTCGCTATTTCACTACTTTGCCTTTTCGCTATTTACAATGAGATCCCAAACACCAGGAATACGCTCTGTGCCTGTGGATTTGTGATTACAGAGGCAAAAACAGGCAGTCCATATTCTTTTGAGATCCTGATGGATTTTGAAACAGTAAAGCCGGCATTGACAACTCCTCCATAGGGCCCATACCACGCACTTCCAAAGGGAATGCCACCCACAAAGGGTTTTACACCGATCCCTTTGACCGTGAAAGGATATGAAACTTCAAAATAGGTCGAATAGTTGTTTTTGGTTCCCAGTCCGTATGCCCCGGTTGGGTCTTTCCCTTTATCTGCCCCATAAAACAGGGTGCCTGCTAATACCTGCAGGGGAAATTTTTCCGGGCCGTTGAAGGTAAGGCCACCTTCAAATGCATGCCCTGTTGTTTTGGAATCATAGTTAAAAAAACGGTTTCCGTAATTCGGCGAAAAGCCATTCGGAATAAAAAAGTCGGTAACGCTAAGGGTAAAATACTTCCAGGTATAGGAGATATAAGGGTCAAATTCGGCATAATTGCCTGAATTTTCATGGTAGAGAACTCCATAAGTTCCCCATACTCCGACCTTGAGTCCGGCCACCGAAAATGCAACATTGGGCTGGATAGCCGGTGAATTTCCATAATCTTTTCCCCGCCAGACATACCGGCTCACAAGGTCGGCACCCAGGCTGAACTGAACAGGATTTAAAGGAACTTTTTCATTCTGATGAGTGTCTTCAGTCTGTGAAGAACAAGGGGAGATGAGAATTGAAATAAGAAAAAAAACCAGGATTGATCTGAAAGCAAGTACTCTTTTTTTCATAGAGTTCAGGATTTTGTCAACTTAAATTTTGACCCGCAATTTTACTCTCAAATAAAATACTGTACAATCCTGTAATTTACTGATATTGACGTAAGGGAAATAATTTCAGGATAAGAGAAGTACTTATTTGTGAAGTAAGGGTTGTGTTGGTTGACGATTAATAATTAGATTTCGGCAATATTATTCCGGATTGCAAATTTCACCAGCTCAACAGTCGATTTTAATCCCAGCTTCCGCATGATGTGATTCTTGTGTGTTTCAACAGTACGGATACTGATATCGAGTTTATCGCTGATCTCTTTATTGATCAATCCTTCAACGTATAACTTTAAAATTTCAATTTCCCGGCTGGTAAGAACTGCATGGGTTTTGTCTTCCGTTTGGTCATCATTAGCTGCCCTTTTTATATAACTTTTCAGCATGATCTTTGAGATTGATTCGCTGAAAAATTCTTCTCCTTTGTTGATCGTATAGATCGCTTCCAGGAGTTCATCGCGTGAAGTGTTTTTTGGCAGATAACCCCTGGCACCGGCTTTAATTGAATTTAAAATGAATTCTTCGCTGTTATACATGGAAAGTATCAGGACCTTGATCCCTGTATATTCACTCCGGATTTTTTTAGTGATTTCAATACCGGAGATTTCAGGCAGGGAGATATCCATGATCAGAAGATCGGGTTTCAGGTTTTCCAGTTCCCTGAATAGTTCACCGGCCCCGGAAGCCTCCCCGATGATCTCAAGGTCCGGGATGCCGGTGAGTAATGCTTTGATCCCATCCCTGACCAACTGATGATCGTCAACCAGAATAATCTTGATCTTTTCCATAGGTTTACTGTACAGGTATATTGATGATTATGGTTGTTCCTTCTGCCGGTGACGAAAGGATGTTGATGGTTCCCTGCATCAAAGCTACGCGCTCACGCATATTATGCAAGCCGTTTCCTTTCTCGAAAACAGCATCTTCCATATCAAACCCTTTTCCATCGTCCCGGAGAATAAAAGTAATGATATCTTTGGATCTGGACAAAGTAAAAGTGACTTCTTTAGCTTCAGAATGCTTCAGAATATTGTTCAGCGCTTCCTGCGCGATCCGGTAGAGATACGTTTTTGTTTTCGTGTTGATGTCCTCCAACTCGCCTGTCGTTTGAAAAAGAATCTCCAGGGCCCCATGTTCCTCGGTTTCTTCACAGAGGTTTTTCAGTGCAAGAGTGATCCCGAAAACTTCGAGAACCGAAGGCATCAGGTTGTTGGAAATTCTCCTGATCTCATCGATGGTTACATTAAACTGGTCTTTCAGCGCACGGATCTGATCCTTGATCTCGGAATCATTCATGTAAAGAAGGCTTTCCAACCGGAGTTTATGTGCGATAAGAGATTGCCCGATCCCATCGTGAATCTCCCGTGATAACCGCTGCCGTTCTTTCTCTTCGGCATCGATTACCGACCGTAATCTCCCGGTCCGTTCGGATTGCAATTCACGGGTTTTCTCCTTGATCTGCACCAACATGGAATTAAATGCCAGGGTCAGCGCACCGATCTCGTCATTCGACCTTACCGGGATATCAATGTCATATTGGCCTTTCCCGACTTTTAGTATGGCTTCCTTCAACTGGTTTATGGGCCGTGTAATCCGTTTTGAAATAATGAATACAAAAACAAAAAAGATGATGGAGATCAATGTGCTCAGCAGCAGGATGCTATTACGCATCCTGTAAATGGGCACCATGGCTTCTTTCAGGTCTATCTCTGCGAGAATAAACCAGTTCAGCCCGGGGATTTTCACCCTGCTGTAGGACGACAATACCGGGATAGACCTGTAATCACGGGTTATCGTATGGCCTTCCTCTCCCTGGCTGGCATATATCATCGGCCGGGTATGCACGATTGTTCTCAGGATGGAATTCCGGATGAAACGCGAGCTTGACCGCATTTTAAAATCCATCCCAACAAGATAAGTTTCACCTGTCATACCTAACCCGCTGTTCGGATCATTGTTTAGCATGATGGTATTAATCTGGTCTTCAGGCAATTCGAGGATGATATGGCCGGTAACTATATTTTTCGTGTTAAATAAAGGCGCTTCCATGATCATTTTGACTTTTCCGGATGAAGGATCCGTTACTTCATCGCGAATGATCACCTGCATGGCCTTATTTAACCCGGTCGGTTGCTCATTGCCTTCCGAACCCAAGCTGTTCCGGCTACCCGATTCGATAGCTGGATCAGCCGTATATCCTTTGACGAATTTATGATTATTCGAGATGATCGTTACACTTGTAAAGTAGCCGGTGAGAGATTTATATTTTTCAAGGTAAGCGGCCAACTCCTTTTTATTATCCTTTTCCGGGGTTCTGTCCTGTATCTCGGCAATTTTCCTCGTTTCATCAGAACCGGAAAGCTGGATCACCTCCTTGATCCTGTCCTTAAAAAAGATCTCGACCTGGTTTTTTTTAGCAATCCTTAGGGAGGTGAGCTGGTCAAATGTCCGGTTCATCAGGGCATCCTGGGTACTGTAATAAGAATAAATACTGATGATGAATATCATTCCCAGCCCGAGAAACAGGAAATAGAGAATAAGTTTCTCGCTCAGCGTGATATTCTTCATTGAAATTTTGCTACTTTTGACTGGTTGCTTCAGCAAGATCATTGACTATTAAGGATTGCAAACGCATTATTAATCTTGAGAACATGGCAAATATCGGGATATTTTATGGCTCAACGACAGGCAACACGGAAAAAATTGCAAACCTCATCCGGAAGGCTTTCGGGGAGGAAAATGCAGATGTTTACAATGTGGATATCACCGAACTGGCAGACATTGAAAAATACAACTACCTTATCTTTGGCGTATCCACCTGGGGTGTAAGCGATCTCCAGGATGATTTCGAGGATTTCATGGAAATCCTTGACCAGGTTGATTTCTCAGGGAAAAAAGTGGCGCTTTTCGGCTTGGGAGATCAGAGTACATATACCGATTCCTTCGTGGATGCCATGGGTGTCCTGTATGACCATTTGAAGAAAAAAGGAGTGAAGATTGTTGGATTCGTTTCCCGCTCAGGATACAATTTTACTGCTTCCATGGCCCTTGTGAAAGATAAACTTGCAGGTTTGGCCATCGATGAAGAATTCGAGAGCCAGCTCACCGGTAAACGTGTAAATGAATGGGTTGAAATGTTAAAGAAAGAGTTTGGTTTATAAAGTTTATAAAGTTATAAAGTTCATAAAGTTCGAAAAATCACTCTAAAGACTCTTGCCGAATATTCACACAACAAGCATTCCTGCCTTCGGCAGGCAGGCAGCATCCAGCATCAATCTCAACCAACCACTATGCATAACTACCTTACTACTTTATTAGCAACCCTCGCTTTCCTAACCACCTCCGGCCAGGAAAAAACTACCACTTACCTTACCGACCCATCTTCCAATCCCCCGGATCTCATTATTACCCTGAAGCATATCCGGGCGGATGTCAGCTTCAAACCGGAAGAAAATCTCATTTTGGCAAAAACAGAATTTATATTTACTCCGAACCGTTACCAAACAGATTCCATCGTTTTCTATGCCCCGGATTTCAAAATAAATTCAATTCAGATTACGGGGAAAGATCTTTCAATTATAATGCATTCTTCCGACTGGAAACTAAGGGGCTCAAACCTTGTGCTTTATCCACTCTCATCTGTCCTGAAATTTCATACAGAATATACAGTGTTCATCGACTATACGGCTCAGCCAAAAGCAGGGGCAATCTACTTCATCGGTTGGAGACCTGAGGAAAATGGCAAACGGAAAGAGATCTGGGCACATCGTCCGCACGGATGGCTGCCTTACCTGGACGCCCGAATCACTATGGACATGTACTATACCTTCAACCGGAAATACAAAGTTTTTGCAAATGGTGAAAGGGTGGAAGTCAAAGACAACCCTGACAGTACCCGGACATGGCATTACCGGATGGCAAAGGATCATCCTTATTTCTCAACTGCACTGGTTATCGGTGATTATGATTTTAAGACTTCCCGGTCATCCGGCGGGGTTCCCCTGGAATTCTGGTATTATCAAGGCCAGGAAGACAAAGTCCAGCCTACCTACCAGTATACGGAAGCAATGATGGATTTCCTTGAAAAAGAAACCGGCGTAAAATATCCTTACCCGGTCTACCGGCAGGCACCGGTGATCGATTATATGTATGGTGCCATGGAAACGACCACATCAACGGTTTTCGGCGATTTCATCTTTATTGATCCGCATGCATACTGGCAACGGAACTATATCAATACGAATGCCCATGAAATGGCACATCAATGGTTCGGCAATTGCATCGCACATTTCGTGAATAAGGATGTATGGCTTACGGAAAGTTTTGCCACCTATTATGCAAAGATTTTTGAAGGATCAATTTTCGGAAAGGATTATTACCAGAATGTCATGAACGACGAACTGACCCTTGCCCTCAATGCGGCAAAGTCCAACAATAACCCCGTTGGCAGCTCGATGGGTGGAAATGCCAGGATCTACCAGAAAGGTTCCCTGGTGCTGGGTATGCTCCGGAATGTCATGGGCGACCGGGAATTTAAAAATGCAATCAAGTTATACATCGAACGGTACCGTTTCGGTTATGCACAAACCGGCGATCTTCTTCGCTGTACCTATGATGCAACGGGCATTGCATATAACTGGTTTTTCGAAGAATGGATCCTGCATGGAGGTGAGCCTGAGTACAAGGTTTCCTATATCGTTCTTGATGACACAACCGGGAAAAGGGCAACCCATGTCACGGTCACACAAATGCAGGAAACCGGCAACCTTGTTGGTTTGTTCAAGATGCCTATCCGGTTGGAGGTACATTACAAGGATTCCCGTTTCGACACGCTGGTCGCCTGGATCGAAAATAAAACGCAGGAGGTAGTCATCCCCAACCCGGAAAAGAAAACCATCGATTTTGTATTATTCGATCCAGGAAGAAATGTGGTAAAGAAAATTTCATTTGAAAAAGGATTTGAGGAATTGTCGGCCCAGACCCTGAAAGCGTCCGAAATGATCGACCGGTACGATGCTCTTGTGGCGCTACGTTCCTTTCCGGTATCCCAAAAGAGGGACATTTTGGGTAAATGTTACCGGAATGAGACTTTTCAACTGACAAAATCCGAGATCATTGATCAAATCTCTGCTGACCGGACTGAAGTTTCCATCGACCTCTTCCGGCAGGCATTGAACGATACTGATGCCAATGTGAGGAAAGCAGTTCTCAGAGATGTCACACCTGTTCCTCTCTCAATTCAAACTGATGCAGAAAAAGCATTGAAGGATTACTCTTACCTGAACCAGGAACTGGCGCTGCAGAATTTATGTTCGTCTTTTCCGGAGAATACGGATAAATATCTTGAAATAACCAAAAACCTGTCAGGTTGGCGGGGATTGAACATCCGGATGAAATGGCTGGAAATAGCCATCAATAAAGGAAAAGCAGAATTCATTCCCGAACTTATCGCTTATTCAGGCCCGCAATTTGAGTTTGAAACCCGGATGAATGCATTCTCTGTAATGAAGAAACTGAAATACCTTGACGAGAATACATTGGCCAATGCAAGATCGGCCAGCCAGCACTGGAATGGCAAACTCCGGGATGCAGCCAAGGACTATTTAAATTATTTCGGAAAATGAGGTAGTTTGTTAAGTTTATAAAGTTTAAAAAGTTTGTAAAGTTTGTAAAGTTATAAAGGCACACTAAAAACCCAATTCTCTAAACCCACACATCCAGCATCCAGCATCAATATGAAGATCCTAACAAGAACAATTCTCCTCGTCTCTTTTGTCAGCCTCTTCACCGATATTGCGAGCGAAATGCTCTATCCGATCATGCCGGTGTACCTCCGTTCGATCGGTTTTTCTGTTCTTCTGATCGGGATCTTGGAAGGTTTTGCAGAAGCCACTGCCGGTTTATCGAAAGGGTATTTCGGGAACCTTTCCGACATGCTTCATAAACGGGTTCCGTTTATCAAAGGCGGATATGCGCTCAGTGCCATTTCCAAACCCCTGCTGGCGGTTTTTACATTTCCGGTATGGGTCTTTTTTGCCCGCACGCTCGACCGTCTCGGGAAAGGCATACGTACCAGCGCCCGCGATGCGATTTTAAGCGATGAAACAACTCCTGAACATAAAGGGAAAGTCTTCGGGTTTCACCGTTCAATGGATACCGTTGGCGCTGCCATCGGCCCGGTTTTCGCATTGATCTTTCTCTGGTTTTATCCCGGACACTATAAATGGTTGTTTATCATTGCCTTCTTCCCCGGACTGATCGCCATTTCCCTCACATTTTTCTTAAGAGATAAAAACCACTCGCCAACTCACCAACTCGCCAACTCGCCAGCTAATACTCCCGGATTTTTCTCCTATTTCCGCTACTGGAAAAAAGCTTCTCCGGAATTTCGCAGGCTTACAGGCGGTTTACTGGCATTTGCCCTGTTCAATAGTTCCGATGTATTCCTTCTGCTGGCATTGAAGAACCAGGGAATGCCGGATACCCGGATGATCGGATTTTATATCTTTTATAACCTGGTTTATGCATTGATGTCATATCCGGTTGGTGTGTTGGCCGACAGGATCGGCCTGAAAATCATGCTCATAACAGGGTTGCTCATCTTCTCAATGGTCTATTTTTTCTTCGGATTTGCCACTTCCCTGATTGCATTCGGAATCCTGTTCTTCTTCTATGCCATCTACGCAGCTTCTACCGAAGGGATCTCCAAAGCGCTTATCTCCAATCTGGCTGATAAGTCCGATACTGCAACAGCAATTGGTTTTTATACCAGTTTTGCAAGCATCTTTACGCTCCTGTCCAGCAGTCTTTCAGGGTTGCTATGGTATACTATCGGTCCGAAGGCGATGTTCATGATCTCAGGAATGGGTGTTTTCGGAGTGGTCGTCTATCTTGGGCTGATTCTGAGGAAGAGATCCACCTGATGACTTAGTTTCAAATAGATTACACGATTATTCTTACCTTTGCTGCCCTTATTTAAATTAACCCCCTCGCCTTTAGGAGAAGGGGCAGGGGGTGAGGTAAAGGTTAATGAACAAGAAAAAAGTTATCGTCGGGTTGAGCGGAGGAGTTGACTCTTCGGTTGCAGCATACCTTCTGAAGCAGCAGGGATATGATGTAACCGGTGTGACCATGTCCATCTGGGACGGGAAACCCGGCGTTGTTCCTTCCGGGAAGCATGCCTGTTATGGCCCCGATGAAAATGAAGAAATTGAAGAGGCAAGGGAACTGGCCGGCATCCTGGAGATTCCTTACCGGGTATTTGACTGCTCTAAAAAGTATAAAACACTGGTTCTTGACTATTTCCGCCAGGAGTATCTCTCGGGGCGTACCCCAAATCCCTGCGTGAAATGTAACCAGCTGATCAAATTCGGGATGCTTCCGGAAATGGCAAAAAAGGAAGGACTGGTCTTCGACTACTTCGCCACCGGTCATTATGCAATCGTCGAATGGAATGCTCAACGGAAAAGGTTTCTGCTGAAAAAGGGAGTTGATCCCAGGAAGGACCAAACCTATTTTATCTATCGCCTTACCCAGGAACAACTTTCACAAATCCTTTTTCCGATCGGAAACATGACAAAACAGGAAGTAAGAGAAACCGCTGCAAAGATCAACATCCCTTTATCTGAAAAGGAAGAAAGCCAGGATTTTTATAGCGGAGATTATAGGGATTTGCTTGATGTCCAAGATACGCCAGGCAATATTATCGACCGTAAAGGAAATGTTCTGGGAAAGCACAATGGATTCTGGAATTTCACCATCGGGCAACGGAAAGGTCTTGGAGTCGCATATTCCGAACCCCTTTATGTGCTCAGCCTTAATAAAGAAATGAACACAGTCATTGTCGGAACACGGGAAGAAGTGATGAATTCTTCTTTCATTGTGAATGAACTGAACTGGATCGCACTTAAATCCCTGGACAAACCAATGGAAGTGAATGTAAAGATCCGATCGGCACAGAATGCAACCGGTGCACGCATTGAACCGTTTGAAAATGATTCTGTTAAAGTAACATTTTATCTGCCGAATGATGGCATCACCCCGGGCCAGTCAGCTGTTTTTTACCAGGACAATCTGGTGCTGGGTGGCGGCGTCATTGAAAAAGTAGTGACATGGTGACTTGGTGAAAATAAATAGCGAGATAGCGAAATAGATCGTATGTTTGAATAAAGCATAGATCTTCGGAAAATTTCTAAGTTTATAATGCCAAAAACATAAACTTAAAAAACCAAAGACCTATGCAAACACAAAGTAAACGAATTGA
>Ga0182027_10002359_pt1 | contig 30767 bp, 26 predicted proteins | sample 712E1DmetaG_FD_121300 | JGI IMG/M metagenome (GOLD analysis project Ga0182027, IMG submission 121300) | Permafrost microbial communities from Stordalen Mire, Sweden - 712E1D metaG (Illumina Assembly) | ecosystem: Environmental > Terrestrial > Soil > Wetlands > Permafrost | place: Sweden...
ATTTTGGGGTGGTGTTCGGCTAATCTGCCTACGGGCTTTTCTGCCGGGTCTTTACCGAATCCGTATCATCCTTGACGCAGCGGAATCCGATGCTGTTCAGCCGCATCGTCGGGTTATATCCCGCGCGCCGCGCGCAGCGAAGGGCGGAGCCCGACGAATTCCAGGCGCCGCCGCGGACCGTTTTCAACTTGCCGTCCTTGGGGCCAGTGGGATTTTCCTTTGCCGAATTGCCGTAGTAGGCGGCATCGTACCAGTCGGAACACCATTCCGCGACGTTCCCGTGCATGTCGTACAGCCCCCAAGCGTTGGGCGCATAGCTGCCCACGGGTACGGTTTTCCCTTTAAACGGGCCAATGGGTACACCGCCGAACGGCTCCTTGCCGTTAAAATTCGCCTGGTCGCCGGAAAGCGCGTTCCCGTAACTGAACGTCGTCGCCGTTCCCGCGCGGCAGGCATATTCCCATTCGGCTTCGGTAGGAAGACGTTTGCCGATTTTTTTGCAGTAGTCCTGCGCTTCGTACCATGTGACATTGTCAACGGGACAGATTTTGCACCCTTTCGTCGACGAAGGGTCGCTGCCCATGACCTTTTCATAATCTTCCTTGGTGACTTCGTATTTATCAATATAGAAGCTATGCATATCTACCTGGTGCGGCGGAGTCTCGTCAAGTTCGCCCTCAAGCGACTTTGACCCCATGATAAACGATCCGGCTTTTATCCAGGTCACGGTTTCGCGATAGCCCGTGGTGTCCCCGCTTTTGGCCTCGCGAGGCGCGGTAATCACCGAGTCCATTTGGACGGAATTTTTCCTGACCAGATTTCCCACGGCAACCGGAATCTCATCGAGGACTTTGCCAATGTCCCCGGTAACACGCGTACTCACGCGGCTTAAAACATTATCGCGCAGCACATCGATCATTTTAAGACTGAACAGATAATTGTTGCCAAGCTGACCTATCCCTCCGATTATGACAATGTCCGCGCCGATAGCATTACCGATCTGGGAAATGCAAGTATCGGCAAAACACGAAAGCAGGTTTTCCACGCCTTCTGACTGCAACATTGACCGGATGTCTTCCAGAAAAAGCACTTTGCCGTTCGATTTTTTTTCGAATTCCTCGGCGATATAATCCGAAACGCGTTCAAGGTTTTCTCTGGTGATCGCGCTCGATTGCACCGATAAAATGGCGATTTTCGGCTGTTTCCTGTTCGAATCGGGTCTGCTTGTCACATATTTAACCGGAAGCGGGGAAATGGCGATTTCCTGTTTATTCGGACAAATAACCGTTTTTGTCCCCGCCTCCAAGGAAGACTTCATTTTGCTTCCCGAAGGCCTTATTTTTGCGGAACCCGCCGCCAATTCAAAAACCGTTGTGTCATTGAGCACGCGGACAACCGCTTGCGCGCCGTTCATATCGATTACCGCCGACGGCGTAGTCAGCGTTATCAGCGCCGTATAGCCGAAAAGAGGCTCCGTCGTGATTGAAAAAACGCCCTTCTGCTGTTTTATAAGCATGCGGATGTTTTTTTTCGAATAATTGATGAGCATTTTGTCAAATGTCACCAGCGTGTTCTCCTCAAGAAACACGCTCATGGCGGGCTCTATGGTAACGATGATCTGTGAACCCGGCTGCGTCTGGATCGTATGACCATTGCGGCATTGCATGCCTTCTTGCGCTTTTAGCCAGCGTGACTGTTCCCGAGACCATACCTGGACATTCCCGGAAGATTTAGTGACCATGCATTTCTGGTTCGAAATGCTGTCCTGGGTCATGGCTTGGATTGCCCCAAAAAAAACTATCACCAGACCAACCCACAAGGTGGATAAGGTTCTGTACGGGTAATTATCTACGAGCGTTTTAATCATAAGAGTGCCCTGAATATATTCCGTTAAAATACTCCATATTCCATTTGCCGTATAGCATAAAATTATATCAACCAAACAGGGCCCAATGCAACAGCAAAAGCATAATGACTGCAAAAAACAATGACAAACCCTCTGCAATGAGATATTATTATATTTCTATGAATCCTAAAAAAACCCACTGGGGCCTGTTTCCGTTTCTCGGCTCATTTGTTTTTATTGGACTTTCGATTTTCTTATCGCTCCATTATCAGCCTCAATTCAACACATACTTTTATCGTTCCGTGCTGCCTTTTATCGGAATAGTTTTTTCGGCGCTCTCATTTTTTATCGGGCATTTTTCCTATCCGCGCGTCCACAATCTCAAAGTATATCTGATCGGGTATCTGGCCGGGCTTACCGGCCTGGGATATTTTTTGCTGTACCGGTTCCCCGGCATGATCCAGTATTCCCAAGCGCCCGAGGGCTTTCTTTCCGCCCTGTATATGCTTATTTTCATCAACGTCCTGTCCGTCCTGTTCGTTCCATCGTTTGTAAAGTACCGGACGGCTAAGCACATTGTTCTGGCCGTTGTGCCGGTGGAATGTGTTGTTCTGCTCATATTCAGATTTTCTCCTCATGCAACAGTTTGGGCACGCGCCCTTGCGTTTCAAGGACTTCTTGACCCGTCATTGTATCTGGGGATGCTCTTTTTTTTGCTGACCGTCAGCATAAGCGTGTGGCGCATCCAGGACGAATTTTATCTTGGCGGAATATTCGCCGGGACCGCCTTACTTTATTGCGCTTCATGGACAATGCGGATTTACTTTTCCTCCCTTGATCCAATTGAATTACTGCTTTTTGCGGGAGCGCCATTATTTCTGGAAACGGGAATACTTATCCACTGGTTCATGCGGATGGAACACCGCATTGCCTATGATCCTCTGCTTCATATTTATAACAGGGACTATTGCAGCAAGATAATTTCGGAGCAGAGCAGTCTTAACCTTCTGTCTCCGCTTTCCATAGCTATGGTCGATATCGACCATTTTAAAAACGTCAATGACACTTACGGACATCAGGCCGGTGATCAGGTATTGTATACCGTCGCCCAGACCGTTTGCAGGGAGGTTGTTCCCGATGGAGTCGTGTGCCGCTATGGGGGCGAGGAACTTATCATTTTCTTCCCCCAGAAAAACATTAAACAGGTGGTTCCTCTTGTGGAGAAAATGAGGACAACAATCGAAAAGACCCATACAAAAACCGCTAAAAAATCTTTGAGCGTGACCGTTTCCTGCGGTATCTCCTGTAGAGACGGGGCCGGGCAATCGATTATGGATGTCATCCATGCCGCGGACAAGGCCCTTTATAAGGCGAAGGAAGGCGGCCGCAATCAGGTGAAAACGGCAAAAACCGCCACATCCGCCCCAAAGAAGAAATAGACTCTCTAATCCAACAAAGATTATTTTTAGTGAATTCGTTTTTAAGGAGTTGTTTTGATTTCCCATTGGATTTTTGGGTCTTCTCCCTGGACAACGGCGCTTGGCGCATGCGCCATAGGCATTATCATGTTCGGTTTTATTCTTCCGGCGGGAATCACCATTTTTCATCAGCGGTTCCGGTATGATCGTATTCTACGGAAGCTGTATGATGCATCCTATAATCCGCGCTGCTCCATTATTCTTCCGTGCAAAGGCGTTCCCCAAAATCTCGAAACCAATCTCAAGGCGTTTTTGGACCTTGCCTATGCCAACTTTGAAATTATTTTCGCCGTGGAAAGCGAAGAAGACGTCGCTTTCTCCTCCATCAGCAAGCTCATCACCCCGTATCCCAAAGCATCAATCGTCGTGGCCGGAAAGGCCACACAGTGCGGACAAAAAAACTTCAACCAGCTTGCCGCGATAAAAAGCGCAAAGGAACCTGATGTTTATGTCTTTGCCGATATAGACATCTGTCCGCAGAAACAATGGCTTACCGAGCTGGTGTTGCCCCTGTCCAATAAAAAAATAACCGCGGTCACCGGGTTTCGATGGAACCGCCCGGCGCATGAAACAATAGGTGAATATGTGCACACCTATCTTAATCTATTCCTGTATATCTGGATGACTGCCATTAATTTTTTCGGCGGGGCCTTTTTATGGGGCGGATCAATGGCGATCCGAAGAAAAGATTTTGAGGACCTCAAAGTAGCGGAATGCTGGGAACATGCGGTAGTTGATGACAATAGCCTTTCGCGGATTCTGATGAAAAAATCCAAAAGGACCATCGTCGTTCCCGCTTGCGTCACACCGACCAACGACCTTCTGGCTTCCGTGTCTAAATCAATAGTCTGGTTTACCCGGCAGGCAATGTATTTGAAGGCCCACGAAAAACCGCTCTGGTTTTTTGCGGCCCTGCCGTTGGCGCTCTTGGCATTTTTCCTGTATGTTTGGCTGCCGCTTTCTCTTATATTCAGTGCGGGTTCGGTAAAAACTTTTATCAATTTAGGGGGAGGCGCAACTCTTATTTTCTATGCCGGCGGGTTGTTAATCGTGCCTCTGTATTCAATTCTCGGACCGCTTCCGGGACTGTATAAAATGCTCTTTCTTGAGCCTCTTTTGAGATTCAGTATTTTAATCAGTCTTTTTAAAACGGCTTTTACCAATAAAATAGTCTGGAGCGGCATAAAATACCATCTCACATTTTCAGGTACTGTGGACAAGGTGGAACGGTTAGAAGGCAATTAATATGAACTGCGCAATATTCGCATCGGGAAACGGCAGCAATTTTCAGGAGCTTATCAACCGGAAGGAAGCGGGCGATTTGCATGTCAACTTTGCGCTCCTTATTTGCAACAACAGTTCCGCCTTTGCCTTTGAGCGGGCGCGAAAGCATTCCATTAAGTCAATCCATATCGCGCCGTCGCATTTTCCCGACGAAAAAAGTTATGCTTCAAAATTGCTGTCGATATTGCAGGAGAACAAGGTCGACCTCATTGCGTTGGCGGGATACATGAAAAAAATCCCTCGCGCGATCCTTGCCGCCTACCCCAACCGGATGGTCAATATTCATCCCGCGCTGCTTCCGGCTTTCGGAGGTAAGGGCCTCTATGGTGAGAAGGTTCACCAGGCGGTGCTCGATTACGGGGCAAAAGTCACCGGCGTCACCATTCATTTCGTGGACGAAGAATACGACCATGGGCCCATTATTTTTCAGGACACGGTCAAGGTATCGGATTCCGATGACGCGCGCTCGCTTGCCCGGCGCGTTCTCGCGCTTGAACACGCCAGTTACTGGAAGGTCATTCAGGGGATCGCTTCGGGTGCCATTGCGGTCAAAGATCGCAGGGTCTATGGCGCCGTTTAACACCATGCCGCTGTACGCGTTCGATGTCGCCCAGGAGCTGAAGCACGGAGCATACGTTGTGGGCATCGACGAAGCAGGACGGGGCCCGCTTGCGGGGCCGGTCGTCGCGGCCGCGGTGATGCTTAATCTAAGCAACCCCATCGGCGGAATAAATGACTCCAAAAAGGTAAGACCCCAAAAAAGGGATTTCCTGTACGACGAGATAGCGCGAAAGGCCCGCGCCTGGGCAGTCGCGTCGGCTTCACCGGAAGAAATTGACAAGTACAATATATTACAGGCGACGTTCATGGCCATGAAACGGGCGCTGGACGCTATCGGGATGGAGTGGTCGGTTGTCCTTGTCGACGGGAACCAGTGCATCGCTTCGCTTCCGAAGGCCGTCCAAAAACCGGTCATCAAGGGCGACGGGCTCAGCGCTTCAATTGCCGCGGCGTCGATAGTGGCAAAAGTCACGCGGGACCGCATCATGACCGAGTATCACCGGGAATATCCCGAATGGGACTTTCACGTTCACAAAGGCTACGCAACGCAGCGCCACAGGGAGCTGATTGGCAGGCTGGGCCTGTGCGGAATTCACCGCAAGAGTTTTTGTGGAAGATTTCTTAAGGATAAGGCAAAAATGATATTAATTTAATCAAGCACTATCAACAGAGGTGATTGCTTGATTAGTGCAGCTACGCTCCTTGGAAGTCCCTAAAAAGGGAAAAGCCGGGTAAATCAATAAAGCATTTTTTCAATTATTTTTATGAAATCTACTCAAATATCATTGACCTTCCCAACAGAAACAATAAAAACTGTACGGCCATTACCTACTGTTTCTATTGATTCATATTTTCCTGAAAAGGAGGCAAATCAATTAGCAGAAATTGAATCATTTAACAAGCATCTATTCCGACCAAATACTTATTTGCATAAATGGTGGGCGAGACGTTCAGGAACGACATTCCGGCATATCCTTAAGCAGCTTGTTCCAGAAAGTGAAAAAAAAAATTATTATACTTCCGGCGGCCTTGAAGGGATAACCGTTTTAGACCCCATGATTGGCGGAGGGACTATACTTCATGAAGCCATCCGTTTAGGCGCCAATGTTATCGGTTACGATGTAGATCCTATTCCAGTTTTACAGGCTAAAGCTTCTTTATCCAAAATACCCCTTTATGAAAAAGAACAAATATACAATTCCTTCGAAAGCGAACTATCTAAAAGGATTTCCAAATATTTCAAGACCAAATGCCCCACCTGCAACAAACATTCTGAAATTCAATTTACCTTATATGGGATACGAAAAAAATATGGCTCATCAGAAATTTTAGTTGTTGATTCTTTTATTTTACGTGAAGAGACCGATGATACCCAAAAGATGCTTGATGAATTTTACCCATCTGGTAAATTAGATTATAATGGGAATACTTGGAATATAATTGACAAAGATAATGCTCGAAAAAATGGAATCAATGGAAGAAATTCGGATCTATTATCAATTCCTTTTTGCGAGCGTTATATTCCATTGGTTATTATAGGATTTTGTGAATCACATAAAACTTTCTTCAAACGTGTTGACAATAGCGACCAGGACCTAATAACCTTAGCTAAAAAATGGGTTGAAAAAAACATAGCATTTTCAGATAATAATTTTAAAATTCCAGAAGGGCTTAAGTCCAAGGATTTATTGAACAGGAAGATAAACTTCTTTTACGAGTTATTCTTTCCACGGCAATTGATTTATATTGCACATTCACAATCACTTTTGCGAACTATTCCGCATGAGCATTTGCTCTGGATGAGCTTACTTCTTTCTACTTCCCTTGAATTTAATTCCGCTTTATGCGGATATAAAGGTGCAGAAAAAAGACGACCCGGAGCTATTAGACATGTTTTTTCTTATCATGCATATTCTTTTCCCTATACTTCATTAGAAAACAATCCGCTATTTCAACGAAGAACATCCGGAACATTAAGCAATCTTTATGCTACCCGGATTTCAGCTGCTCATGAATGGGCAATCTCTCCTATTGAACGAAAATTAATTGGAAAACACTGGAAAAAAATCTCAGTTCCAAATGAAATCGACATGGGCGAAAGTTGCTCTTCTATTGAACATTTTATGGACAAATCAAGATTTTATCATGTTAAGCAAAATGACTCTTCAAAAATGCCTTTACCCTCGCATTCGATTGACTTTGTTGTAACAGACCCTCCTTATTTTGATAACGTTCAATATAGTGATTTGTCCCATTTTTTCCGATGTTGGCTCAGAACTTTTCTACCCGATGAAGCTAACTGGGAATATTTGGCGCATTCGTCAGCAGTTGCGGAAACAAATGAGAAAGATAACAAATTCGGATTGATTCTCGGTGGTATTTGGAAGGAATGCAATCGTGTATTAAAACAGCCCCATGGTAGGCTGATATTTACTTATCACCATTGGAACCCTAATGCATGGGCGCAATTGTGTATCACTTTAAAAAATGCACATTTTTCTTTAACCAATGCATATGTCGTCCACTCGGAAAATCCAATTTCTGTACATATTATGAATCTTCATGCCCTTAAACATGATACCATTCTGGTATTGAAACCTAAAGATATAGAAGAAAGGGCCCGATGGAGTGAGCCCAAACCAAATTCTTGTTTTGACAGTTATTCTTTCTGCAAGGCTTGCGGTCAGATGACGGGATGGATACTTGAACAAGACTTATTAGATGAAGATATTTCTAAAGCTTGGCTTTATTTTTTAAAAGGATAGATAATGGCAAAGTACCCGTCAGAAATCTTTGGCTTTTATTGGAAAGACATTTCAAGAGAGGCAAAGGCTGCACGCAAAGAATTTCTTTGCCCATTTCATAATTCTAAATGCTATAAAAAGAGCCGACTTGTTGACTATCCTTTTGGGGTATGCACGGCACATACTGATGGCAAAGAAATTGCGCTTTGCCCCCGACGTTTCCTTGAGAAAGGAACAGTTTTTCGTGATATTGCCAAAGCTCATTTTGGTTCTATTCATAATATTATTGTTTTTAGCGAAGTTGGTCTTTCAGGTATCGGCAATTTTGATTTCGTCATGATAAAGCACAAACCACTTAGTACTATCGTTGAAGATTTCGCTGTAATTGAACTTCAAACCGGTCAAACAACAAGTACAGGTAAACTTGTGGATGGTTTTAAAGATTTCATGGAAAAAGGAACGCTTTCTCCAGATTCTTCTTACAATTTCGGAATCAATACTTATGACATTTGGAAGAGAACCTTTACTCAGATTCTTAATAAAGGAATTATCCTTGAAAAATGGAAACGAAAAATTTTTTGGGTAATTCAAGAACCCATTTTTGAATATTTTGAACACAAATATCGCCTTGGCACTCTCAAGTACGATTCTAAAAATGCATCTATTTTTCTTCTTTACGACCTTAAGCCTTCAAACAATCGGTTGATTCTCTCACAGACAAGAATATGCTCTTCTACCATTGATGACCTGTTTGATGCTTTCAGGAAAAATGACGAGATCCCATCTGTCGATGAATTCATTCAGAGACTGCAAATCAAGATAAATTCAGAAATAAAATTGGGACTTAAACTAGATGTCAATGTTTCATCCTCCGACTTTGATGCTCCTCGGCCGACATCTTCTGGTATGGTTAGAGAGGAAATTGAAGACTATGGAAACAGTGAATCATAAAATTTATTTCTTTCATTAAAACGCCACCGCAAAAAAATCAAAATTGGAGGGTGCATGCAAATTTCTTTTAAGAAACAAAAAGACCGGCTGAGCATCTTTCTTGTCGAAAAAGGCAAGTGGACTCCCGCGACATTTTTCCCGCAACTTGACTCGGCGGTTGAAAAAGTCAGGTTTGAACTTGAAAAAAGTCCCCGAGAGATTGTCGTTTTCGATCTGTCTTCTTTAAAAACCATGGACAGTTCCGTCATTTCCCTTGTCATTCAAACTATTCGCTGTGCCCGTAACAAAAGGGTCTGCGTTTTGGCCACCCATGAAGATGTATTCAATATGCTGATGCTTTTAGGCATCGACGAATTGGCCCATGTGTATAGTTCCGAATCCGTAATGAATGAAGAAATATAGCCTTTGCACAGAAAGAACCCGATAATCCATGGCGCAAATAAAGCCGTTCAAAGGACTGCATTACCGGCTTGAAAATCCGGAAGACCTGGGCAGGTTTGTCGCCCCGCCTTATGACATGCTTGATGAGAACGCAATCGACGGCCTTTATGCAAAGGACCCGTTCAACGTCGTGCGGATAATCCAAAATAAAAAAGAGCCTTCCGACATTTCCAACGGCGACCGTCACAAGCGAGCAGCCGTTTTTCTAACCCAATGGGTGAAAGACGGAACGCTCATACGTGATGAAAGCCCTTCGGTCTATATTTACCAGCAGCAATTTAACGCCCCAGGGAGCGGCGGATCCATTGGATTTACGCGCACCGGAGTTATTGCATTAGTCAAGCTAGTCGATTATGAAGACGGTATTATTTCCCCCCACGAATATACCCTTATTGGCCCAAAAATCGACCGCTATGACCTTCTGCGGGCCACAAAAAGCCACAGCGAGTTGATTTTCGGTATCGTACCGGACGAAGACCGCCGCTTCCTTTCCGCCGTTTCTTCGGCGAAGCGCGCCGCATGCTTGGGAAAGTTCGTTGACAATGACGGAGTGCGCCATTCGCTGTATCGCAACGACGATCCATCGTTTTTTGATTCGCTTAAAAACGCCCTGTCCGATAGAACGATACTCATCGCCGACGGACATCACCGCTACGAGACGGCCCTTAAATTTTTCCGCGACACAAAAAACCCCAACTACGGCCATGTTTTAATGTCCTTGGTGTCAACGGCCGATCCGGGCCTGGTGATCAGGGCGTTTCACCGGATGCTTAAAAAATACCCCGGAACCGAAGCGTTCGATATGTGCCGGATGCTTCCGGCGTTTTTCGACCTGATTGACTTCGGTCCCGCGGGCCTTGAACACATTAATCAATTTTTAGGGTCGTCTTCTGCCGCTTCTGCGGCAGCAAACCGCGAAATGCTTTACATGGACGCCCGTTCGCGTCATTTGTACGGGCTGGACCTCAACCGGGCCGGTGAAAAATTCCTGGCCGAGCAGCGTCGCGGCATGTCCGACCTGTGGAACCGTCTGGACGTATCGAAGATAAATTCCATAGTTGTCAACAAGCTCCTGGGTCTTCCTCTTGACGGAAAAATACTCCATGACGTAATGGACTATGTCAATAATGCCAAAGACGCCTTTGAAAAAGTACTCTCGGAGGCGCCCTCGTACCACGGCGTTTTCTTTATACGGCCGGTTGATATCGCTACGGTCAATTCGATCGTTTCCGGGAAAGAGCGGATGCCGCAAAAATCAACCAATTTTTTTCCAAAATGTTACTCGGGGCTTGTTTTTAATACTATGGATTTTCAATGAAACCGATGCGTATACTGCAGTTTGCGGGCGGAATTGCTCTCGCCGCGGCAGGCTTATTGTTTTTTTTCCGGAAAGTCGACCTACACAAACTGGCGGGGGAGCTTCTTACCTGCGATCCCCGGACCATTTCTCTTTGCGCGGCTTTGGCCGTGGGTTCGCTTATTTTCAGATCTTTACGCTGGAAAATCATGCTTCCGGTCAAGGCGGGCTGGTCTAAAAAGGGCCTTTTTTCAATAATTGCAGTTTCATTCATGCTTAACAATATTCTGCCCGCCCGAATGGGAGAAGTCGCGCGCATCGTGCTACTATGGAAAAAAAACGGGTTCAGTCCGGCCGTTGCCATCGGCTCGCTTGTTCTGGAGCGGTTCATCGATCTGCTTGCCTTTATGTCGTGCTTTTTCATCCCAGTATTCTTTCTTAACACCATGCAGACGGCCTTCATAGGCGCCAGCACGTCAGCCAGTCAAAAAAACTTGACTTTATATACCTTTGCCCTGGTGTTGTGCGGTATTTTCTTTGTAGCCCTGATCGCGTTTTTTCTGTACGCACGGTTCCCGGGACAAGTGCGTAAAAACGGACGGAAATTGACCGCTTTTTTGCCGCGTTCGATTCAAAAAAAAGCAAACACAATTGCCGGCGAGGTCCTCTTAAACCTGCACTGGACATCCTCAACGATGAAAACAGCGCTGGTATTCTTCTACACCGGGCTGATCATGATCAGCTACGCCGGCATGATAATCGCGCTTATCCATGATTCGCGCTTCAGCCTCCTTCATGGTCTTTTTGCAAACGCTTTTGCCGCCCTCGGCGCGGCAATACCGCTCGCGCCGGGATTCGTCGGAACGCTCCACGCGGTATTGCTGCAAGGACTTCTCTTGTGCGGACTTTCCCGTGAAAAAGCCAGCGCCGTTACTATTCTATACCATGCGATCGGTTATATCACCGTTACCATAATCGGTTTGTATTTTTATTTCAAGATGCAGGTCAAAGTGAAGGATATTTCCGCGGCTGAAAAAACCATCAACGCTTAACGGGGAAAATCTATGGACCAACCCATGGGCGACGGCAGGCTGGTTATCGAAATGCGGCAGGCTGTTGCAGAAATCCGGACGGAACTTGAAAAACGGATCGTCGGCCAGAAGGCCGTAATCGATGACCTGCTCGCGTGCTTTTTTGTGGGCGGCCATTGCCTTATCATCGGGGTGCCGGGACTAGCAAAAACAACCCTTGTCCAAAGCCTGGCCCAGTGCCTGAACCTCAAATTCAACCGCATACAATTTACCCCCGACCTCATGCCTTCCGATATTACCGGCTCCGAAATCCTTTTTGAAGACAAAACAAGCGGGAACCGGGAATTTAAATTTGTCAAGGGGCCGATTTTCTGCAACATCATGCTCGCCGACGAGATCAACCGTACGCCCCCAAAAACGCAGTCCGCGCTCTTGCAGGCGATGCAGGAGCGTGAAGTGACCTCTTCGGGGATCACGTTTTCCCTGCCGTCGCCATTCTGGGTTCTCGCTACACAAAACCCAATCGAACAGGAAGGCACGTATCCGCTCCCCGAAGCCCAGCAGGACCGGTTCATGTTCTCCATTGAGATCGGATATCCCGATGCCCGGGAAGAACTGGAAATCGTCAGGACGACCACCGTGCCGCAAACAACAACCATCAGCCCGCTTCTTGACGCAGGACAAATTGAGGCCTTTCGCGACCTTGTACGGCGCGTTCCCGTCGCGGACTCCGTGCTGCATGCAGCAGTGGCCCTTGCGAGGTCAACCCGCCCCGCAAACGACGAGTGCCCCGCAAGCCTTCGCGAATTCATCACCTGGGGCGCCGGACCGCGGGCGTCCCAATACCTTGTTCTTGCCGCAAAAGCCTATGCAGTGCTTGACGGGCGCCCTACACCCGACATCCACGATATTGCGCGCGCGGCCTATCCGGTCCTGCGGCACCGGCTCGTCAGGTCGTTCCATGCGGAAACGGAAAAAATGACTTCCAACGAAATCATCAAGACCCTCCTAAAACAACTTCCGGCCTAGGGACTCAAAACTATTTTCTTCCTCAGCAAAATCAGGGTAATCATTTTAATCCTAAAAATCTGGTTATTTTTCCTCTTTGCTTTTTCATAGGCCCTGCGAATTAAGCGAGAGAGACAAAATGATATTGAGCAACCTTGGTGAAGCCTCTAAGAATTAAACCGCACTGTCAACGATTATTTCAGGTCTCGCAATCCTACGGGTTTGCTTAATATTTCCGACCATAGCACGAACTTTTGCAATTCTCCGGGTGAATACCCGCCGTAATCACGCACTGGCTGCGGTCCCGAGGCGCCCGCAGCGGAAGATGTTTGCATGTGTAAATCAACCGGCAGGGATATTTTTATGGCAGGCTGGTGCTGGGGCAATTGCCCCGTTGTTGCCGCTTTTAACCCGCTGGAAGCGGCAGGCGCTGTTTCAAGGGGGCTTTCCTGTTCTTTTTTTGGCGCTTGATGATACGTTGCTTTTTCTTGTTCAATCGAATGATCGGACTCCGGACTTGATTCCCGCTGTTGTGGAGCGGGAAAGTTCCGTACCTTTCTTTTCTTCCCGGCGTTCGAAAACATCGCCCAGAGAACAAAAATGATGATGGGCAGGAATGTTTGGAGGATTTTTGAAAAATCTGAATGTTCCATGGGATTTTCTTTTGCTTGTTGGGGCGGGTTTAAAACCCACCCGTACGTTAATTCTAAACAGGTCCTATTTATGTTCGCCTTCGGAGGGTTTTCCCGCCGAACCGATCGACTCCCGCATTGTTGTGTCAGCCATTATGTTTTTCATCCGGTAGTAATCCATGACGCCCAGATTGCCTTTACTGAACGCGTCCGCCATGGCGAGAGGGATCTGCGCTTCCGCCTCGACAACCTTTGCCCTCATTTCCTGCGTTTTGGCCTTCATTTCCTGTTCCGCCGCAATCGCCATCGCCCGCCGTTCCTCCGCCTTTGCCTGGGCGATCTTTTTGTCCGCCTCGGCGCGGTCGGTTTCGAGCACGGCGCCGATGTTTTTCCCTACGTCAACATCGGCGATATCGATGGACAATATCTCAAAGGCGGTACCCGCGTCAAGTCCTTTTTCCAGGACGGTCTTCGAAATCATGTCGGGCTTTTCGAGCACCTGCTTGTGCGATAGGGCGGAGCCGATCGTTGTGACAATCCCTTCGCCCACGCGCGCCAGGATGGTTTCCTCTCCCGCGCCCCCGACAAGCCGGTCGATGTTGGCCCGGACCGTAACGCGCGCAATCGCTGTAAGCTGTATGCCGTCTTTTGCCACGCCGGCGACCCGTGGCGTGTCGATGACCTTGGGGTTGACGCTCATCTGCACCGCTTCTAGAACATGCCGTCCGGCGAGATCGATCGCCGCGGCGCGTTTGAAATCAAGCGCAATGTTCGCCTTATCCGCCGCGATAAGCGCCTGAACAACCCGCAGCACGTTTCCCCGGGCAAGGAAATGCGATTCAAGGGAATCCGTATGGATTTCAAGCCCCGCCTTGACAGCCATGATTTTTGCTTCTACGATAAGTTTGGGAGGTACTTTTCTGAACCTCATAAATACGATATTGAGAAGCCCAACATGCGCTCCGCTGATGAGCGCCTGAATCCACAGTGACAGCGCTGAAAAGACAAAGAAAAAAAGAACAAGTGCGGCAACCGCAATAATTAAAACCAGGACGACAGTCATTGAACCCATATCAGCCACCTTTCAAAAAGTTTCTCATGATTTTTTAAGTATATGTTCGGCCCGTCGTTCAACGCTCAGTGCGTGGTGCACAAAGTTTTCCGCGCGGGCAAGCGTCGAAACATTCCCGGCGCAGCGAACAAGTCCGGCCTTCGATATTTCGGCAACGGACATACGCTTGATAAAACTTTCCACGCCTAGTGGCGACGCGAACCGGGCGGCCCCGCCCGTGGGGAGCACGTGGTTCGTACCGATATAATAATCTCCCAGCGCCACGGGCGAATACGGCCCGCAGAAAATTGCCGATGCGTTAATTATTTTTCGAACGTCTTTGCGCGCTGTTTTTGTGATTATCTGAAGGTGTTCGGGAGCGCATCCATTGATGAACCCGATGCTCTCGTCCCGCGTTTCGGCGACACAGATGGAAATGCTATTGGCGGATAATTTTTCAAAAACTCCCCGTATCGGCGACCGGAGAATTTCAGTCATGCAACAGCCCCGTATTTTTTCCGCCAGAGCGTAACTCTCCGTCACGCACACGGCGCTTTCGTTTCCGCTGCCATGTTCGGCCTGCGCCAGAAGGTCAAGGGCGACCCATTCCGGGTTTGCCGTTTCATCGGCAAGAATGACCACTTCGCTGGGTCCGGCAATCGTATCGATATCAACCGCGCCATACACCATTTTTTTTGCAAGCGCAACGTATACATTGCCCGGACCTACTATTTTGTCAACCGGTTTCACGCTTTCGGTTCCGTAGGCAAAAGCAGCGATGGCTTGCACGCCGCCGATCTGGTATAGTTCCGTTATTTTTAAAAGATTCAGGGCATACGCGATTTTCGGGTCAAGCTCTCCGTGCGGGGGAGTTGCGACTGCAATTTCCCCGACACAGGCGATTTGCGCCGGAATAACGCCCATGAGGATCGAAGACGGATACGTTGTATAACCTCCGGGAACATACACGCCAACGCGGGAGAGCGGCCTGATGATTTGAGAGAGCGTACCATCGTTGGTTTTTATAGAAAAAGCGCAGCTTTTTTGTTTTTTATGATATGCCCAGATATTCCTGGCGGCCTTATTAAGGGCGATTTTAAAAGCTTGAGGGGCCTTTCGCGATTGCGCGACAAGGACTTTGTTGCTTATCCGAACCGTTGAACTGGAAAGCGCGACCTTATCGAATTGTTTTGTATATGCAAATAAGGCCGCGTCGCCTTTTTTTCGAACGTCCGTAATAATTTTTTCGACCGAGCGCTGCGCATCGTCATCGCGCCGGCCGCGCAGCTTATTCGCGTTGGCAAGCAATCGCTTGCCTTGAGAGCCGGAAAGCCGAATAATTGGTATGGAAATTTTAACCGGCATGTGGTCCATTTCTTGCGTAGTAAAACTTTCAAGATAAAATAATAATCCGCATCGGAGAATTTGTTTTAATTTGCGGGAATTGTTTTCCAGGCTGCGCGTGCGCATGCAACGGAAAAAAGCAGAAGGATCAAAGGAAAATATTCGATGTATTTCCAGCCGAAATTGTAGTGTATCCCGCTCCACAGCGTTGCAAACCCTAAAAAAGTCCCGCGGTCCCGGAAATCATAGGTGCTTCCACCGAACATCCGGCCATCGCGTTCATAGGGTTTTTCCTGACAGTTGAAATTAAAGTCTTTACAGGTGTAAATTTCTTCTTTGCCCTGGGCCTTATGCATGAACAATTTCGCGGCAACTTCTATTTGCGAATTATGGACTGAAAAGGGATCGGAATAGAAATAATGTATTTGCTGATATGAAACCATGCTTCCCAAAAACTGCACCTCTACGGCAATCACGAATAGTACCGCAAAAACAGTTTTTGCCCATACCTTTGCTTTCATGCGTGCAAAAAACTCGATGCAAAAAACATGCATGATTATTATCACCGGCACGATGAGCCTCGGTCCCCACGCCCAGCCTCCGGGCCAATCGTGCCATCGTGCATAAAAAACCACATCAATGATGGCAAGGGCCAGAATTGTGACGGCCATGAGACGGTGCTTTACGATAAACGATTTCACACCTAAAAAACCGGTGATAATCAGCGGGGAAAAAATAAAAAGTGATTTAGAAGGTGAAAAAAGAAAGCCAAACAACCCAGTCATAATTGGCGTTGAAAACTGTTTTTGCTCGGCCCCATAGCCAAAATTAAAAACCGACCCGAATCTGTACCAATTGAGATACAACAACCCGGCAAGCGGAAGCAACGAAATGCATAAAAACAAAACACCCGCGCCTTGCTCGCACTTCCTCTTCTTCAGATTATAAAAAACATAGAACCCGATAATAACCGTAAAAATGACGTTTGAAATTTTAACGAGATACAGGGCCGCCAGTATGCAGCCAAGCAAGGCGCCCAATAATGGCCCGATTTTTTGGGCATCGGCCACGATGATTAAAAACAAAAGCAGCAGAAGCGTTGTCAGCGTTTCAGATTGGATGATTTTCGAATACGGCAGTAAAATTGACGAAGAACAAATGGCAAAAACAGCGGCAAGCGAGAGCTTTGGCGAATAGCCAAGCTTTACGAATAAAATAAAAAACAAGACAGCGATGCAGGAAGCGTACAAGGTATTGGTAAAACTTAGGATGCTGCGCTCAATGTATTCTTTATGAGAAGGCATAACCTTTGACATGAGTGCCGCGATGCAAATTTCGGGCACAAAACTCACGGCATAGCCGATGCCGTATTTGCTGTAATAACGGTTATTTCGTCCGGGCTTAGCGTATCGCAGGACCCAATTTTTATCAATGGACAGGCTTTTCCGATAGACGATGGACTTCGCCGTTTCAACACTGCACGCAGTGTCGGACACCGCCTGCCCAAGGGGCGTGAATATTGAAAAAAAAGCGAAGGCTGCGCAAAAAAGACAGGCATGGGTCTTATGGCATGTAAGGAAATCCACGGCAGGCTCCGTAAAGAAAAGAACCATAAACTTTACCATATTGCTATTAATAAAACAAGCGCCGGTTCCATTCCGCCCGCATTATCAACCGGTTGTTATGAAAAAGCGTTTATGATATAATAATTTAATGCATGATAAACATTTTCGGCTCTCATTTGCCGGAATCGACTGGCTTCTGCTCGCCTTAATCTGCGCGGCGACAGAATTTCCATTTATCAATAAAGCCCTGCAGGCGGATTCCGACATGCTCGTTCATGCGGCCTGCATGGTGGCCGTGCGGCCGATCGCGCCGCCGATCGGCGAATACGGCCGGCACATGGCTACCTACAACATCCATACCGGAATGCCTGCCACAAGCCTCTATTACCGGTGCCCGCACGGGCCGTTGCTTCCTCTGCTTTTAGCCCCCATTTCAGTGGTTGCGGGTAAAGCGGAGTGGCCTTTTCACCTTGCGCTTTTCCCCTTTACGGTCGCGGCCGTTCTTGGGTGCTATTTTACGTTGCTGCTATTGACAAAAAGAAATATCGCGTTCGTCACGGCGGTTTTGATTTCCCTGGCCCCTTTGTTCGTGGTCAACTGCCAAAACATCATGTGGGACGTTCCGGTTTTCGCCTTTATGGTATGGTCGCTGGGGCTGCTTATTGACGGTGTCAGACGATTGTCGGTTCCCCTTTTAGTGTTATCGGGAGGCCTTGCAAGTTGCGCGGCCATTACGAAAATGTCTTCGTTTCCACTTCTAGTTTGCGGCCTGGCTTTTTTAATTATTGCGCGTAATGTCCGCCTTTTTGCCGCGTGGACCATTCCAGCGTTTGTCTTGCCGATTGCCTGGATGTTGCACAACCTTTCGTTGTACCATGTAGCGCAATATTTATCAACCGGCCATTTGAACTTTCTTCCCACCGATATTCGATACAAAATAGAACGGTTTGCCCCCTATATCGGGGGTTTGGCCGCATTTCCACTGGGTTGGTGGTGGCTCGCGCTTCGCCACCAGATCAACTCCATTGTCCTTTTTGCAGGCATCATCGGAGGGCTTGCATGGACGATGGCACTGCATGCCTTTCTTGGATGTTCCATTATATATGCGATAATGTGCGGATTCCTTGGTATAGCCGGAACATGGGCAAGCGTTTCGACCTTCTTCATGCTTTTGCGGGACGGGCAATTAACAGTATCGGGGAAGGAACGTTTTTTACTGTGCGGTTTTTTTCTGTTATATGGGGGGTTTCTCCTTGTAATTCCAACGGCAGAACCTCGGTTTGTCATTCCGCTTTTGCCGTTTTTAACACTGCTTCTCACGTTGAGAGTTTATGCATTGACAAAAAAAGAATATCGCGCGGTGTTTCCGGTCCTTATTGCCGGGCAAGCTCTGTTGGCCTTGGCTGTATCGGTAAGCGACGCGCTCAACGCGGACAGCGACCGGCAATTGCCCCGCGTACTTGCGGCCAAAGGATATGGCCCGGTTGAAACCTGGTACTATGGAAGGCTTCAATTCGATTATTATCTCTGGCGCGCCGGCTATTCCCGCTACGGAGTGGACACCGCGCATGAAGACCGAATGCGTTTCGCGGTGGAGGCCCGTGTTCCGTCGGACTTGTCGGTAAGAAACATTCTGCCGAACCGGGTATCCTTGACGCTTGCCGATACTGTTGCGGTGCACCGCTTTCCTCTGCGGGCCGGCCCGCCGGGTTGCGGCATATACGGTGAAAACCGGCTTCCCTATTGTCTGGACTTTCTAACGCCGCTAAAAAGTTATTCGGTTTACGCACTACATACGGTGGGAAGATAAAATTACCGGTTTTATAATAAGCGCTTCATATTGTTCAATAAGATGCGCACTGATGCTTTTTGTTTCGCCTAAACACTCCAATGCCAATGCCACGGCCTCAATCGTAGAGAGGCCTTCCCGCTTAACCTGCGCCCTGAGCGACCGGTGCATCGGATTGAGCGTGATGCGGTTGAGCCTGAGCAGCCATGGGTTTCTCCACCAGAGCGCCTTGGCCTGTTTCCACGAACCATCGATTGCAACAAGACCCTTTAAATGGGGCGCGGGGTTGACCGGTCGTTTTCTTGCATCGAAAATTTCCAAGGCGCCGCCGGTTTCATAGTTTGGCTTTAAAAAGAGCGCCCCCCATTCTTTGGGATCAACGTCTTCGCCGAGGGCATGTCTGAAGTTCCGCCATGACAAGCCGACCCGCAATATGCTGTTGTCAAGCGCTTTATTCGCAAGCCGCGCGGAATTAAGAAGTTTATACTGTTCCTGGGGGTGTTGCAAAATAAGTATCCTGATGTTGTTTTTTTGAATTGACAATCGGCCGCAAAAACATTGGGGAAAAGGCCTGAGGCATTCTGGACAAGCGTTTTTTCTATCTATCCTTTTGCCCTGATTGTGGGCATTATTATTCATACCATCAATCCGTTCTTTTTTTTATGAACCCTGGATGAGGTATCATGGATACTGCGCCCACGCCATCCATCGACGCAGGACTGTTTTTGCCGCAATCGCCGTTTCTACAATATAGGCTGTACAAAGTATTTTAAGCGGTTCCCACGGGATAGTATACCGGGTCAGGCCGATTTGTATCGCAGCGGTGAAAAGATACATCATGCAAACCAGCGCAAAAGGCGCCCATATGGAAAGCGACGCGCGTTGCCGGAGCGCCACGGCGATTGGGAAAAGCAGAAATACATATCCCGAAACATACACCATGCCTTTTACAGCCCTGATCAATACCAGTGGCAGCAATACATGGTTGATTGGAACGATGGCGCCGGCGTCCGGATATATCTCTCTGTGTGAAAAAAGAAGCGCGCCGAAACTTTTCAAAATACTCGACAAATATCCGGCAGGATGGCTATAAAACCCTTCCAGAGCGGCTTTCCCAAGCAAATCACTTGCCGCAAAGAATGAAAATCCGTGGTAGCTTTCCAGGGTGTCCATAAGGGTATGCGGGACGCGGTTTATCTGCCAATCGTCTTCGGGGACTTTCGGAACGCTGTAATTGCTGCGGCCCATGTCTTTGAGAACATTGGATAGAGGAGTTTCAAGGCATTTGAAATACCGGCCCGCTGGATTTTCGAGGTGAAATGTCGTGACTTTGGTAAAAGCCTGAACGCCAAAGCTCGCGCTCATGGCGTAATGGCCGCTTGAAATTAAATTCCTTAAGCACCAAGGCGCCGTTGCGCCCAAAAAAACAACAATTGACAATAATCCGGCAAAAAATCCCCGCCTTCCTTTTTTCCAAACAAGCGCCGTACAGCCAAATAATAATATCGGAAAAAGCAGTTCCCTGCAATATGAAGCCGCCGCAAAAAGAAGCCCTACAACAATTGCTTTTCCAATCGATGGAGCCTTATATAATCGCTTTAATCCCGCAAAGCACCCAAGTATCAGAACCAAAAAAACGATCTCAGTCATGACGAACTCCGCGGATTGCATCAGCAAAGAATTAACGGCAATAAACATCGATGCAATAAGGCACGCTTCCCTTGAAAAACCAAACAATCGACCCACCCAATAAATACCGGGAATGCACGCAACCAATAAAATATGCTGAAATATGACGATGATCAAACCGCTTGTGTCTCCGGCAACCATGGAAAGTCCTACAAGCGCCGGGTATAATGGCGGACGATATACCGTACCCGCCAATCCGTGTCCCGATGCAAAACTATGCGCAAGGGACAAATATTCTTTGCTGTCAAATTCCGGGGCGACACCGAAACTGATCAGATTATAGCCATGGAAACACAGCGACAACCCAATTATAAGCATCAATGTCCATTGAGGCGATCCGTGCGTTGCCGAGCGATAATAAACCGTGACAGCAAACCCGATGAAACATAAAGGAACAAAATTATAGAGCAATGCATATCGGAAGGCCGGAACAACTGCTGCTGCAACGGCAACAACAAGAACTGCCGCCACGCATGCATATCCTGCGGAGTCAAGCGCGCACCAGCGTTTAAACGTGTTGACAAGTCTGGAGAAAAACATTTTCATACTATTTAAAATAAATCCACGAATGTTATCAACGTTACAAATAGTTGGCGGGCGGCCGGAGGGATTCGCCGGGTATTTGCATTCCGTTTTTATATAACGTAGATTTATAAAAACCCGACCTTACTGAAAAATGAAGAATTGTTTTTTATTTCCTTTCAAAAGGGTTATTTATGATTCCGGTACTCTCTGTTTCAGAAATGCGTCGCATAGATGAAAAAGCCATAGGCAATAATGTCGCGATCGGATATTCATACATGCTCAGGGCTGGCGAATGCCTTTTTGATGAAGTAAAACGCCTTGTGCCCGACAGTCGTCAGGGAGAAATAGCCGTTATGTGCGGCAAGGGAAATAATGGCGGAGACGGTTTTGTGGCGGCACGGCTCCTGCTTGAGGCCGGCTACCAGGTCATGAGCTTCGGATTATGCCATCCTGACCAGCTCAAAGAGGAAGCCCGGATGGCATTTGATCAGCTTAGTGCGCGAAAAGGGAATTTTTTGTTGCTCGATGATCTGGCGGACCTGTGCAATCTACCTAAATATGCCCTGATTATTGATGCTCTTTTAGGGACCGGCCTCAATGGAAACCCCAAGGGAATTTTTGCGGAAGCCATCGATGCGATTAATCAATCCGGCGTGCCCGTACTTGCCATTGACACGCCTTCCGGACTGGATAATGATCGTGGCGTCCCTGGTATTCCCTGCGTCAAAGCCCATACGACGGTTGCCATGGGTTTTCCAAAAATCGGCGCTTTTTTTTATCCAGGCAAATCCTGTATCGGCAATTATTGCATTAAAGATCTGGGATATCCGGATGAAATAGTCGATGAAGTCTTGCCGGACATTTTTCTCCCCACGCGTGAAATTTTACGAAGATTATTGCCCGCGCGAAAACCTTCGGGTTCAAAAATCGACCACGGTGTTGTCACCATGGTCTGCGGTTCGCAAGGCATGACCGGGTCCGCGGCGCTCGCATCCATGGCGGCAATGCGCACCGGATGCGGAATGGTCCACATGGCCGCCCCGCAAAGCGTCATTGCCGTTCTTTCCACCTTGCTCAGGGAAATTGTGCTTCACGGGGTTATCGAAACGGATAAAGGCGTTCCGGCATCGGGGGCGGCCGGCGGGATTTTAGACCTTGGCAAAAAATCCCAGTCCATGTGCATCGGCCCGGGAATTTCACATGAAGAGGAAACAGGACTGCTTGTGAGGAAACTCGTGCAAACAATAGAGATACCCATGGTCCTTGATGCGGACGGGATCAATGCATATAAAGGACGAGTGTCGGAACTTAAAAACCATACATCAAAACTTTTAATTACGCCCCATAAAGGGGAATGGTCGAGATTATTCGGGGCGATGCCGGAAAATCCGATAGACATAATCAAGACACTCAAAGAAACGGCGAAGGAATATGGCATCGCCGTTCTTTATAAAGGCAGCCCAACCCTTGTTGCGGACGCACAGGGCAAGGCATATGTGCTCCCTTTTGGAAATTCCGGCATGGCGACCGCCGGCAGCGGTGACGTTCTTTCGGGGATTATTGCTTCTCTTGCAGCTCAGGGATGCGGGCTTACCGAGGCCGCCATTCTCGGAGCATATCTCCACGGAGAGGCCGGGAATGCGGCCAGGAATGAATATGGCGAATATTCGTTGATAGCCGGCGACATGATCAAAAATATTTATAAAGCAATAAAAACGCTTACCGGGTAGTAGTTCTCTTTTAATATGCAATCAGAGCGGCGGGTAAATTATCACCGGTTGTCCTTTTTTATCGCCTTAACGTAAAGTATTTTGCATATATTTGATATCCGTCCCCTTAATCCGAACGGTTGGAGTTTCCCAGGTATGTCTGATTCCGATAGTAAAATAAGCTTCTTAGATCTGCTCATCATCATTCTGGAAAAAAAGACCGCCTTTGTCGCCTCAATGCTGGTTTTTTGCTGCGCGGGCGTCGTGATAAGTTTACTTATGACAAAGTATTACTCGGCGACCGCCGTCATCATGAAACCCGCCCAGAAAATGTCGCCCGCGCTCGGCTCACTGATAGGAAAGGACCTTCCCGTTTCCGGATTACTTAAATCGATGGACCTTTTCGGTTCAAATGATCTTGACCAGTTTTTAGGCGTGCTCAACAGCAGAAGACTTGCCGAAAGAACAATCGCCCAGTTTAATCTGGCCCATCATTACGGGTTTGACAAAAGTAAAAAATATTACATTGAGGACATTGTTCGGACATTTCAAAAAGCCACATCCGTTGCCGAAGATCATTTTGACAATATCGAAATATCGGTGACCGATACCAGCCCGGAAATGGCGGCGAACCTTGCCAACTATATGGTTTTGCAACTCGACTCCATCACCTATGCCCTGTCAAAAGAAAGTGCGAAAAACTCACGCATGTTTTTCGCCGAACGGCTGGCAATAATCAAAGCCGACCTTGATTCCGCAAGCCATGCGTTTACCAATTTTCAGATTCAAAACAACTATATAAATCTTGACGCGCAGGTCAAATCAACCATTGAAGCGCTTGCCGGTCTTGAAGCCCAGAAAATAGCCATTGAGATGGAAATGGAACAAATTAAGAACCAATTCGGTCCAAACAACCAGCGGGCGCAGGAGCTTCAAAAAAACAAATCGGTTATCCAGAACCAGATTAAATATTACATGGATTCCGGTGGTGGAAACCTGATGATATCCCTTAAACACGCACCGGCGGCAGCCACCACCTATGGTGAACTTATGCGAAACGTCAAAATGCAGGAGACCCTTTATGAATTTGCGCTTCAGATGATGGAGCAGGCCAAATTTATCGAAGCAAACAACACGCCCGCGGTCCAAGTCCTGGAATACGCGCAGCCGCCCCATAAAAGATCCAGACCCAAACGGGCGATGATGTGCATGTTTTTCTTTATCGCGGGGTTTATCATCACCGTTTCCGGCATTCTTTCCTCAAAATGGCTCTCGATCCAGCGCGAGAGGCGGACCGACACGCATAAAAAAATCCTGTACATGTTTTCGCTGTTGAAATTCAGAAAATGACCTTCCTTTTTATTTTTGTCGCGGCCATCGCGGCGGTTTCCACGTCTTTACGGAAAAAGGATTTTTTCTCGCCCGTAATCTTTTTTATAATTCTGTATTCTTTACTGCTTGCGATTAATTCCTTGAATCTCTCGTCGGTCCAAATATCATGGTCGCCCACATCGCAGCTGCTTTTCTGGGGGTCCGTAGCGTTATTTATAGGCGGATGCGCAAGCATCACCGTGCTTGCGAATATCAAGTTCCAGCCATTCGCGATTTCTTTCCCGGCAATCCGCGCCGATCTCCGCCGCGACGCGCAAACCATTGACTGGAAAAGATTTCAAACAGTCTGGTTGATATGCGCGGTCATTTTCTTTTTTGCCTACGCGCGGTCATATATGATTACCGGGGAAATTCCCCTTTTTTCCAAAAGTCCCGAATCGTCCCGCTTGCATTTTTTCGGCGCGTCCTTTTTATCGAATTACGCCATTCATTTCGCGCCGCCGAGCATGATGCTCGGCATAGAAATACTGCTGTTCATGCAGGGCCGAAAAAAGCAGAAAATACTCGTTTTCATTGTGTCGTTATCCATTTTGTTTCTTTACGGAACAATAGTCACCAGAACCGACATTTTCAGGTTCGCGCTGTTTGGCGTCATATTGTATCATTATGGGAAAAAGAACTTGTCTTTGAAGCATATTGCGGTTTTATTGTTCGCAGGCGCGGCGTTGTTCGTTATGTTTTCTCTCATCCGTGTTTCGCACACCGCAACCCAGGCGTTTCTGGCCGCCTCTTATTTGCACATGCCCAAGGAATACGGCTGGGCCTCAAACTTTTACGGGTATGTCGCCAACAACTTCTGGAATTTTGATTATGCGGTCAGAAAATTTTATGACAACAACCAGTCCTATCCATATGGCTACGGGTTTTATCTGTTCAGATCATTATTCGCGGTTACCTTCATGGAAGGACCTTTCAGCCAGATGTTCGGCTTTCAAGACATTTTCAACAGCGAAATTACGCGCATCAAAGGATGGAACACCATAATTTTTACCTGGCACCTCTGTAAAGATTTCAGCTTTTACGGGCTTTTTTTGTTCAGCTTGTTTTTGGGAATGAGCAGCATGATGTATTACTGCAACACGTTTATTAAAACGACCCTTTTCAGGACTTCTTTATGGGCCCTTATCATCGGGCTTATTTTCCTGAGTTTTATCAATGCGGTATGGGAATTCTGGATGATTCCGATGAATATTCTTTTTTTCGCCCTTGCTCACGGGAAGCTTAAATTTATTACATGATGGACCTTTCAATAATACTGGTCAGCTATAACACAAAAGACCTGACTCTCAAATGTCTTGAAAGCCTCTTTTGCTCTTTGGACAAAAAAATCGCATTTGAAGCCATTGTTATCGACAATAACTCTACCGACGGTTCGCCGGACGCGCTCAGGGACTTTGAAGCACGCATGGATAACGTCAGGTTTATCGCTTCCGAATCAAACAACGGGTTTGCAAAAGCGAATAATCAAGGGGTCCGGCTTGCGCAGGGACGGTTTATTCTTCTGCTCAATCCGGATACGTACCTAATTGATGATTCCTGCATTAATGCAATGCATTACCTTGATGACCACCCAACCGTGTTCGGATGCGGCTGCACACTTCTTAATGCGGATGGCTCCAAGGGAATATCCTACGGAAGGTTCCCCGAATTCTGGACGATTTTTTCGGAAATACTGACCGGTAGATTCGGTTTGCTGCGTTGCATCGTTCCGAAAAAAATCAATGCTATTTATTCCATTGATTTTCCCTGTGGAGCTTTTTTCATGATCAAACGCGAATTGTTCAATGCTCTTGGAGGGTTTGACGAACGCTTTTTCATGTATTGCGAAGAAACCGACCTGGCGAAACGAGCCTGGAAATCCGGTTTCCGCATTGTTCATTACGGCCCGGCCAAAGCCGTGCATTTGCGGGGGCAAAGCAGTAATCAAAACACGCATCAGGTCTCTAAAAACACTGTTGATTTAAAAAGTGTTTTATATCAAAGCTGGTATTTTTATTTGCAGAAGCATTGTTCCAAAATGGAAATATTTTTAATTAAATTTCTTTTAGTAGTATATTACAATGCTATGCTTCTTTTTTTCTCCTGTAAGAAAAACAATGTCGCCCGCACTCAGAATTTAGTGGAAAAAAAAGCTTTGCAGGAAAATTGGAAAAAGAATGCCTTTTTTATCAAGGACGCCCAGTAATAGTCTATGATGATAAAGTTGTTTTTTAAAGCATGCGCATTTTACTGTTATAACAACTTTATAACCAATGCTCCTTTTTATTGGATAAGGCATTGGTATTTGCGCCGTGTTCTGAAAATCAAAATAGGCCGCGGTTCTTCAATCCACATGGGATGTTTTATTACCGGAAACAACATAACCATTGGAAATTGTTCGGTAATAAACAGGAACACATATCTTGACGGAAGGGGTTGGCTCACGATTGGTTCGAATGTTTCCATTTCCCCCCATGCATATATTCTAACGCTTGACCATGACCCGCAATCAAAAGATTTCGCCACAAAACCAGGCCCCGTGCGGATCGACGATTATGTGTGGATCGGAGTTCGCGCAACAATATTACCTGGAGTTTCGCTCGGAAAGGGGTGCGTCATAGGCGCGGGAACCCTCGTTACCAAGGGCGTTGAAGATTATTCGATCGTTGCTGGAGTTCCAGCCAGGATAATCGGCGCTCGCAACCGCGAACTGGACTATTCCCCACAGTACTTTCCTTTTTTCAACACGGACATTTTTCCGGCTTAATGGAAAGCTTCGGCAATGACTACCATGCTCATTATTTCTCGTTATTGCGCATACGATTCCGCATCGTATGCTGGCAGCAAAACCCATAATTATTATCTCAAACGTCTGATTAAAGACTTCCAGGTCAAGGTACTCACCATTGCCCACCCGGAAGACCTGCCAGGGCTTGACTTTGATAAATATAAAATTGATGCGGATATCGTGTTGGTCAATGAAGCCCCCCGGCGTGCGTGGTTCTTTCTTCTCCATAATTGGCGCAACGTTTTGAATTATTTCGGAAAAACATTGGGGTTGGTCAATGGGTATGTGCAGCGTAGTCTTCTCAAAAGGGCGCGTCTGTTACAGCGGCAAGGCTATAGTCCAGACATTATTCTTTTTGAATGGACCCAGACATTGCTTGTGATTAAAGACGTTAAAAAATTATTCCCTTCGGCATTGTGTATTGCATCGGAACATGATGTATCATTTTTAAGGTTCGAACGCCAATATAAAGCCGCCTCAGGCCTTAACAAAATAAAAGAGAACATTCGCTATAAAAGTTTAAAAAAAGTGGAAATCTCCGCATTGCAAAAAGCCGATCTGATCATTCCACAAAATGAAAAAGATAAAAATCTTCTTCTTGTTCACGGAATTTCTCCGGAAAAAGTACACGCCATCGCCCCCTATTATACGAATTACAACAGTGTCATGTACTCCCCTGCCGGAACCAATATTCTTTTTTTCGGCGCCATGGACCGGAAAGAAAATTATGCAGGGATCATTTGGTTCATTGACCGCGTGTTTAAGCCATACTTGTCGCACGGCTATTCACTCGTCATCGTTGGCGGCAGGCCTCACCGCAGCCTTAGTAAATACAAATCAGACCGAATTACGATAACGGGTTTCGTGCAGGACATACGCCCATATTTGGCTAACAGTTTCTGCATGGTGGCCCCGCTGCTGTCCGGGGCAGGCATCAAGGTTAAAGTTATCGAAGTTATGAGCGCCGGCCTGCCCGTTTTGGCAAGCGGCATTGCCATCGAAGGCATTCCAGCCCAAAACAAAGTCCATTATTTGCATTGTGAACAGCCGGAAGATTATCGTGAGGCTTTCGAACGGATACGGCAAAACCAAATCGATTTACGGGGAATTTCCGAAAACTCGAAAAATCTGGTCGCTGAAAACTTTAACCTTGAAAAAAGCTTTACATCATATAGAGAAGCAATTTTAAAAAGTTTAAGAAATAAAAATGAATCCCAATTTTAACGTCTGGCAATCTTGTATGTTGTTTGCTTTATGAAAATATTAATTATTAAAATCGGAGCGGCGGGCGATGTCCTGCGCACCACGCCGTTATTAAGAAAATTATTTGGTGAAATTTATTGGCTTACGGGCGACCAAAGCCTGGCATTACTCCAGCCTCTTTCGCAGGTCGGTTCCTGCATTTCTTTTGCAAATCGAAACCGGATTGTCGATATCAAGTTTGATTTAGTCATTAATTTGGAAGACGCTTTAGATTGTTGTGAATTCCTTAATCAATTAAAAGTTAAAAGGATTTTTGGTGCCCATTTGGATTCTAACGGGGCAATTACATATTCAAAAGATTCCAGTGGATGGTTTGATTTAAGCTGCATAAGCCGTTTTGGAAAAGAAAAAGCGGATAGGATGAAATTATTGAATCGAAAATCTTATCAAGAATTAATTTTTTCGGGTCTTGGATTAAATTTTAACGGAGAACAATATATTTTACCGCCGTCATCCGAAACGGACTGCCGCGGTGATATCGCGGTAGCGCCCAAGGCCGGGTCAGTTTGGCCCATGAAAAATTGGGGATATTATGACGTTTTAATAGACCGGCTTCGCGATCTTGGCGTGGTTGTAAACATACTTCCTCGGCGGGAATCCTTACTGGAACATATCGGGGATATAAAAAACCATCGCTATCTGATTAGCGGGGACAGCCTGCCAATGCATATCGCGCTGGGGTGTGGAACAAAATGTTTTACTTTTTTTATCTGCACAAGCCCCTGGGAAATTTACGACTATGGAGTTCAGAGCAAAATTGTTTCGCCGTCTTTGGAGCGCTATTTTTATAAAAGGAATCTTGACGTGGATGCTCCCTTTTCAATATCACTTGAAGAGGCCTATAAAAATATACAAGATCACATAAAGAAATCTTGATTTAATTTTATCCTTATATATATTGTCTAATGACAACTTGCCTAAATTTTTACCAAATTAGGATATTTAGGAGCTATTGGACTATGCAAAATTTCCTGCTCTTGGTTTATCACCCAACTTTAAATGGGAGGTTTTTATGAGGCGTATTTTAGTATTTATATTATTAAGTTTTACCCTAGCTTTTAGCCAATATTCCCTGGGTCCAATGAGGGGTTGCACCTTTATGTCCTTAAATGGATGGCACCTTCTGCCTGGCGATACTGCTCCTGAAAATTATATCTGGGTTTTTCAGCACTGGAAAACCACAAATCCTCCTGTGCGAACGATGTTGAAAAATACTTTTGCCGCTTATCAAGCGGCAAATATTAATATCGTTAGAATTTTGCTAAAACCACAAATGCCGGGGTGGGTCAACCATTTTAATTCCGAATATCCGCAGCCATCTCAAACAAGCATTTTTGGAGTTGACAGTTTTATAGCATTGGCCGCATCGTATAAAATAAAAACTGACATTATGTTTTGTGCTCCAGACACTAACGGGTACTATAAAGATTTGTCTCCCTATCCAAATGATAAGAAATGGATCGGCAATTGGATGAAACAACTTTCCTCAAATAAAAATATTGGACTTTTTGAAATTGCCGCGGAAACATGCTTAGATCATACTGATTCGGTTGGTAATTATTTGATTTATCCAAATAATACCTGGCCATCGGATGGTCAGCAGGTAAATAACTATAATTGGGTTAGTGCTATGTGGACATGGTTCCATAGCACTTATTCAAATGTCCCGGCTACATTTAATATATTATGTTCGCAAGGCGCAAATGATGGTTGCTTAAATACATCAAAAATGACAACATATGCTTCATATTTAAATTCTCATTTTCCCGGTGTCGCATATGCTTCAATGGAAATGTATATATACACTCAACCGTCTGGAGCAGGATCTCGCACTTATTATAATATTGCTTATGATTTATTTTCATCTTACATTAATATTCCTGGATCTAAACCTCCGCTTTTCATAAGCGAATTTGGGCTTCCCATCGGGCAACCATTACTTAGCTACCCCAATTATACGGCAAATGATCAATCGGAATATTATAGCGGAGTTTTAGCGGCAGCCAGCGCTTTCAATGGAAAGGTCTCAATGCAATTTTTTTGCGGAAGCGATGATTATCCACTTTATGTAGGTGGTTGGGGTGGCAATATTCCAAATGATTCTTGTTATTATGGGCTTTTTTCTGGTTACGATTCAAACAATAAGCCAAAATTTAGACCTGCATGGAGCGTTGTTAGCACCTATTTTCAAAATAATTTGTCAACTATTATTACTAATGATTTTTCAAAAGAGCTTTTGCTAAAGCAGAACCAAGTCCCATTATATTAACCATTTATTATAAGGAGTGTGTTATGAATAAAGTTTTTCTTGCGTTAACGGCCATTGCCTTGATTTATCAAATATCATCTGCAGCATCTGGTGATACATTAACCGTCGTAGGGACGGTAAGTCTCATTCAA
>Ga0182027_10002360_pt1 | contig 30766 bp, 22 predicted proteins | sample 712E1DmetaG_FD_121300 | JGI IMG/M metagenome (GOLD analysis project Ga0182027, IMG submission 121300) | Permafrost microbial communities from Stordalen Mire, Sweden - 712E1D metaG (Illumina Assembly) | ecosystem: Environmental > Terrestrial > Soil > Wetlands > Permafrost | place: Sweden...
CACCATCACGGTGACGGCCTCGGCGACTGGGCTAACCGCTGGCAGCGCGAGCGTGACGGCCAGCGTGGGCACGTTTGTTCCGTGCTCCGGAACGTGCGACTGAGCCGGCTGCTCCACGGTCTTGACCGTACGTGAGACCGTGGCCGATGATCGATCGGCCGTCGGTTCAACGTCAAAGCGGCGTCTCCATACCTGATTGCCGGCCACCGACGGGTGGTATGAGCAGAATCCGCGCCTGCTAAAATAGGACGGTACGGGTAGATTTTGTCGTTGCCAGCTCAGCTAGGTCTTGTGGACCGCGGCGGTATGGTATTATATCCCCGACCCTCGGCAGCAAGATGGCGCTCACAACGATGGTACTTTGCGGTTTGAAGACCGCGATCAAACTGGGCACCTGCGCGATGGCTCTGGTCGTGTTTTCCGGGCGGGTGTTGGCAGCGCCCGAGCCCGCGGAGCCGTCGGCCCAGCCTTCCGCCGCGGCCGCCGCGGTGTCGTCCCCTTCCAACGACGAATGCCTGGGTTGCCACGGCAACAGCGTCGACCGCAGCAAAGGCCGCGCGATTCCAGCGGTAAGCGATACCTTTCCCGATTCCGTGCACGGACAGATCAATCTTGCGTGTGTGGACTGCCATGTCGACCTGCAAGGGAAAGATCTGCCTCACGCCGAAAAGCTGGCCAAGCCCAACTGCTCGCAGTGCCACGAAGACGCCGTCAAGGCCTACGATCTTGGCGTTCACGCGGGCTCGCGCCGCAAGTCCAGCGACAGCGACGCCGCCTGGTGCAGCGACTGCCACGGCATCCACGACATTCGCAGCTCGAAGGATCCACTCTCCAAGACCTACCATTTCAACATCCTCGCCACTTGCAGCAAGTGCCACGCCGATGAGGCCGTCATCGCCAAAGCCCACATCGCGATTGGCAACGTGCCGGCCCACTTCCAGGACAGCATCCACGGCCGGGCCTTGAACAAAAGCGGCCTGCTCGTGGCCCCCAACTGCGCCACCTGCCACGGCAATCACGAAATCCGCCGCGCTTCCGACGACAAGAGCCGGGTCAATCGCAACAACATTTCCAAGACCTGCGGAACTTGCCACGAAGGCATCCGCAACATCTACGAGACCAGCGTGCACGCCGCGGCCCTGCGCGAGGGAAATCCGCGCGCGGCCGAGTGCGCGGACTGCCACACCGCCCACGACATCAAGGTCGCCGACGCAACCTGGAAGATGGCCCTGGCCAACGAGTGTGGCACCTGCCACAAGGAATCAATTCGGACCTTTCGGGACACCTTTCACGGCAAGGTGTCCGCCCTGGGCTTCACACGAGCTGCCACCTGCGCGGATTGCCACGGCACGCACGACATCCTTCCCAAGAAGGATCCCCGATCCCTTATCTCCGCCGGTCGGCGCGCTGACACCTGCCGCAAGTGTCACGCGGGCGCCTCGGACAAGTTTTCACTTTACGATCCCCACGCCGACGCGCACAGCCGCGAGCGCAATCCCCTGCTCTACTTCATTGCGGAGGGAATGAAGCTCATGCTCATCAGCGTGTTTGCCTTCTTCGGGCTACACACGATGCTGTGGCTCGGCCGATCGCTGATTCTTCGACGACGGATGCAAGCGAAGGGAAAGGCGCCATGACGGAAACAGGCAAAGGCCGGCCACCGGCGGAGCCATCCGAACCGGCTTCCCTTGCAACGCCGACCGATTCGTCAAGCAAGGCTCTGCGGTCGCCTTTCGTTCTGCGTTTCCATCGCAATGACCGGCTCATCCACGGCGTGCTCATGGCGAGCTTTCTCACCCTGGCGCTCACCGGTATCCCGCTGCTGTTTCCCCAGGCACCGTGGGCCACGACCCTGGCGAATATTCTCGGCGGCTACCGCGTGACCGGCGTTCTTCATCGCATCGCCGCGGTCACGCTCATGCTGGTCTTTTCGACCCACCTGGCCCGACTCGCCCACCGCCTGTTCGTGCGCAAGGACTACGGCATGTTGTGGGGACCGAAATCCCTGGTGCCCCAGCCCAACGATCTGGTTCAGCTCGTCCAACACTTCCGGTGGTTCGTCGGGCTCGGTCCCCAGCCGCGCTTCGATCGCTACTCGTACTGGGAAAAATTCGACTACTGGGCGGTCTTTTGGGGCATGGCGATCATCGGGACATCGGGCCTCATGCTGTGGTTCCCGGCCTTCTTCGCGCGCTTTCTGCCCGGCTGGGTCTTCAACATCGCGCTCGTGGTCCACGGTGAAGAGGCACTGATGGCCATGGTGTTCATCTTCACCGTGCATTTCTTCAACGGCCACCTGCGGCCGGACAAGTTCCCCATGGATCTCGTGATCTTCACGGGCCGCGTTTCACTCGACGAGCTCAAGCACGAACGCCCGGCCGAGTACGAGCGTCTGGTCGCCGAAGACGGCCTCGAGAAGGTTCTGGCCGAACCGCCCTCGCTCGCGCTCATCACCGCCGGTCGCATCATCGGCACCACCGCGGTGACCATCGGTCTTATCATCGCGGGCCTGGCGATTTACGCCTTGCTCCGCTGAGTCTACTTTTCCGGCTTCGAGTTCTTGTCGTCGTCGATCGCTGCGCTTGCCTTGGACACGGCGGGATCGTCCGCGTGCTCCTGCTTGCGTTCCTTGCCGGCAAAGTAGGCTTCGCCCGGGCGCCAGGCTGGTGTGATGACGAAGAGCAGGCCACGACCGGCGCGCTTCATGCCCGACAGCGACAGCCTAGCCAAGTGTTGCAGAACGAGCGCGAAGCCGATGAAAGGAAGAAACACGACGAAAAGACCGCCGAGCAGCGGCGCCAACAACACCACCGCCAGCACCGGGAGCCGCACGTAGCGCTCGCCCGCAGCGCCGGGCAGCACGCCTTCCTTGCCGCTCACCGTGAGGACATCCCACTTGTCTCGGTTGAGATAGAAACCACCCCTGACCATTGAGCCTGCGGTTGTCATGTCGTACTCCTTTTAGGTCCCCAGATTCCGTAATTACTTCTGAACTAAAGCTACACCTTGGGGCTAGTCTCGCCAATGCGTCCGATCCCTGGTTCTGTTGGGGAAAAGTCCCTAGCCGTCTAGGGAAAACACCCTAGTAATTGGGACGGTGTGTGTCCCATTTTCCGACAGGGTTGAGGGATCTGGTGAGAAATGTCTTCCGCGCCAGCGGTGGCCGGGATAACTTGCAGGCGCAGATTCGCCTACGAACCGACGATGATCGAGATGTTGTCGATGAAATTGCGGCCAGCACAACGTGTTTCCACCGTCGGGATGCTCGCCACGGTCATGGCGTCCGTGGTCCCACCCGCGAACACGGCCGCGATGGCCGAAGAGTCCGATAGCTGCCTAAGTTGCCACGGCGATGAAAAACTCACGGTGACCCTGGAAAACGGCGAGGAGGCGCCCTTGTTCATGAACAAGGATTTGCTCGCCGGATCGGTTCACAAGGCCCTGCGCTGCACCGACTGTCATGTCGGCCTCGACGAGGTGCCGCACCCTGAACGCCACTACAAAAACCTGGCGCACTTTCGCGCGAGTTTTGGCGAGGCTTGCAAGACCTGCCATTTCGAGAATTACACCAAGACCCTGGACAGCGTTCACTACGGACTTCAGGCGCGCGGCGATGTCTACGCACCGACGTGCGTGAAGTGCCACGGCTCGCACGACATCGCCCGCCCCGCCGAGCCGCGCTCGCGCATTTCGCGGACCTGCGCCAGCTGTCACGAACAAATTTCCCAAGCCTATGCCAGGAGCGTCCACGGCAAGGCGCTGCTTACGCAGCAGAATCAGGACGTGCCGGTGTGCACCGACTGCCACCGTTCCCACGATATCGCCGACCCGAAAAACAAGGCTTGGCTCATGGGCACGCCCGCGTTGTGCGGCAAGTGCCACGCCGACGAGAAGCTGATGAGTAAGTACGGCCTATCGACCAACGTGCTAGCGACCTACTTGGCTGACTTTCACGGCACTACCGCCAGCTTCGGCTCAAAGGGCGAGACCAGCGGGAACGAACGCGTCGTCGCCCTGTGCGTGGACTGCCACGGCATCCACGACATCGGCAAAGTCACCGGCCCCGATGCTCCCGCCTTTCGCGCGAACCTGGTGAAGACCTGTCAGAAGTGTCACCCCGGCGCCTCCCAGAACTTTCCCGCCGCCTGGATGAGCCACTACCAGCCGTCGCTGCATCGCACGCCGCTGGTTTTCCTGGTGAAGCTCTTCTACGCATTCATCGTCCCATTCACCGTGGGAGGACTCATACTTCAGATCCTGCTCCACCTCTGGCGCGCAGTGGTGAATCGATGACCCAGAAAAAAGTCGACACGGATTACGTCGTTCGCTTCGGCCGTCGTGACCGCATGGATCACGTGCTCGTGACGGTGCTCTTCTCGGTTTTGGTCATCACGGGGTTTCCGCAGAAGTTTCACGACGTCGCGCTCGCCAGGGCCATCGTGAGCGCGCTCGGTGGCATTGCCCAGGTTCGCCTTTTTCACCGGATCGCGGGCGTGCTCGTCTCCGGGCTGACGCTCGCCCACCTCGTCACCGTGCTGGCCGGAGTCATCACCGGCCGCTCGTCCCTGTCCATGATGTTGTCAGGCAAGGACTTTCGCGACGCCGCGACCACGCTGCGCTATTACCTGCGAGTTTCCGAGGTGCGCGCGCGCTTCGACCGCTTCGACTACAAACAAAAATTCGAATACTGGGGCCTCGTGCTGGGTAGCTTGGTGATGATCACCACGGGATTTGTCCTGTTGTTCCCTATCGCGGCCACACATTTTCTACCTGGCCAGATCATTCCCGCGGCCAAAGTGGCCCACAGCAATGAAGGTCTCATGGGCTTTCTCGTGGTCGTCATTTGGCACCTCTACAACGCCCACTTTGCGCCCGAGGTCTTCCCCTTCGACAAGTCCATTTTCACCGGCAAGATCTCGCGCGCACGCATGCGCCACGAACACCCGCTCGAATACGCCAGGATGTTTCCTGAAGAGGCTGCGGACGTGCTGCGCGACCGCGAAGAGGATCCCGCTCGGAAATAGGATGCGCACTCTGGCGGCCGAGACCATCCTTCACGGCATCGTCGCGGCGGTGGCGACCCTGATGTTTCTCCGGCTGCGTCCTGTCCACGTAGCGAAAATTCGCCTTCGCTTCTGGTTGCTTGCCCTGGCCTGTCCGGTTGTCCTGACCCCGGTCTGCTCGCTGCTGGCGCCTTTTCGTCGGGGTGAAACCTTTCGCGATGAACGAGCGATCTTCTCGGGAAGCCACTTCGCCAACGTGCAATGGCAGGGCATACACCCAGGAGCCGCCTTGCTGGTCGCGCTGGCCTTGATGGGAACCGCGCTGTTCTTGCGCGACCTGATTCCTTTCGCCTGGGACGTCATGCGAGGTAGGGCCAACCGGAATGAAGTGGTCGCGACTCCCAAGGCGTTGGTCGTCGCCGTGGAACGGGCAGCGGCTGCTCTCGGCGTTTCCGCACCTAGACTTCTGGTCGAGGTCACCCGGCAGCCGATTCTCATCTGTCGTGGCCTTCGCCGACCGACCATCGTTGCATCCACAGGTCTGGTTGAGTGGCTGGCGCCTGACGAGCTGGAAGCAGCCGTAGCACACGAGATGAACCACGTGGCACGGCGAGATCCCGCCCTTGGGTGGGGGCTGATGCTTGCGCGCGGGCTCTTTTTTTTCAATCCAGCAATCCAGCTCATCGCGCGAGCGGCGGTACAAGAAATCGAGCGACGGGCCGACGCTGCCGCGGTCCACTCCCTGGGCAACCCGCGTCCCCTGGTGCGCGGTCTGCAGAAGATCATAGGCGTTTCCCGCACCAATCCAAACCAACTCGGCGCCAGCGGATGGCAGGATCTCCATCTGCACGCAATCGAACGCCGCTGCCGCGTGCTGTTCGACGAACGCGCGGAATCCCCAGGGACGCCCGCGCGCTGGGGTTTTGTTGCGCTGGCAGTTGGTCTCGGTGTCATACTCTTTTTCACGGTCGCGTGAGCCACAACGGAAGGTACTCGGTGAAGGACATGGGGCGCGCGGGCCTGGTGCTGGCGGTTGTCCTCGGCGGCACGGCCCTCGTGCTGCGCACCGCCGACGCCATCCCCGGGTGGCTGGCTGGCGTGCCGCCCGGAGTGCGGCTCTGTGCAAGCCTCGCCGAGGCGGAAGCACGAACGGGCCTGCGCCTCGACCCCAATCTCTTCGCCGCCTACGAACCGGTTGCTGACGGTATTCGGGTCACCGCAAAGTCCGAACCCGCCGCCGCGGTGACCATGCAGTGGCGCCAGGACCGTCGAATTCGACTCACCCTGTTCCGCGCCCGCGGCAAGGAAATTCCCGCAGCTCTGCGTGCGCCGCTGCCCAGCTTTCACGAGATCGCAGTACCGCTCGAAAAGGGACATTCCGCATCCTTAAAGGCGGAAGCGCTCCCGGATGGCTCGGTCTGGCAGGACATGGAATGGGCCAGCGCATTGGGCGCCACCGCCTTGCGCTTCAACGGACGCACGGTGGAATTGCTCCGTGTGGCCAGACGAATGATCGAGGCCGCGCCGTGACTGCCGCGTCCGCAAGCAGGCGCCCGTACAGCATCCGCAAGCGAGTCGCGTTGCTGGTGGGGTTCGGCGTCTTGGCTCCCATGGCGCTGGCGGCGTGGGCGCTGGGGTCGACCATTGACGATGTCGCACGCCACCTCCTTGGCGAGCACCAGCTTCTGGCCAAGAGCCTGGCGCTGCATTTCGACTACGAGCTGCGCGAGAACCTTGCCGGTTTTTCAGCAGCGATCGGAACGCCTGAGGATTGGGCGACGGGAAATGCCAAACGCGCTTTGCGTTCGGCCTTTCTGCGCTCGCCCATCTTGGACGCCATGGTGGTCGTTGCCTCGGACAAGAAGATTCTCTGGCAGGAATTTCGACACCAGACTTCCGCCGACGAAGCGTTGCTGGCCTTGCCCGAAGTCGACGCGGCCCTGGCATCCGGTCGACAAGGGGTCGTGCACCTGGCCGAGCCGCGCCGCAGCCGTTTTGTCTTGCTCGTGCCGGTGCGCGACTGGAATGGACAGGTGACGAGCTTGGTGTGTGCGGTGGCGAATCCAGCCTCACCCAGCTGGCTGGCCGTTCTCCGGCAGGGCCGTCTGGGCAGCGGAAGCGCGAGCTTGCTCGACGAACAGGGCCGGGTCGTGGTCAGCACCGACCCCAATCTGCCAGACAACGACCGCGCCAATATCGAAGCCGAGGCCAAGTTGACGCTGGCGCCCTGGCGGATCGTTCTGCGCCAGCCGCGCGCCGAAGCGCTGGGTCCCCTCAATCTTCAGGGTCGTCGCATGCTCCTGCTGTCGCCTCTGCTTTTGGTCTTGGCGCTGCTTTTCTCCTGGGGCGCTACCCACAGCGTGACCGAACCGCTCAAGGATCTCAATGTCGCGGCCAAGCGCATCGCCGACGGAAACTTGGATGCGTCGGTGCCGGCGCAAGCCGACGACGAGGTGGGGCAGCTAGGTCGTTCACTCGAGGCGATGCGCGTGGCCCTCAAGAAATCCATGGACGAGCTAAACCGGAGCCATGACGTCCTCGAACAGCGCGTGCTGGCGCGGACGCAGGAGCTGCGGCAACTTCTGACCAAATTCGTTTCGGTCCAGGAGGACGAGCGCAGGCGCATCGCGCGCGAGCTGCACGACGAGACTTGCCAGACTCTCGCAGCGCTGGGCATGAAACTGGACGCGGCTCTGTCCGCACCCACGGCGGATGCCGGGCGCGAGCGCTTGACCGAGGCCCGCGCCTTCGCCGGCCGGACCCTTGCCGATGTGCATGCGCTCATCTACGAGCTTCGCCCGGCGGTCTTGGACGACTTGGGGCTTTTCCCGGCCATCCGTTGGCTGGCCGACCACCACCTCGCCGCCGCAGGCATTTCGTTCCGCTGCGAAGTCAGCGAGCCCGTGCACAAGTTGACCTCGGTGCGCGAAACCACGCTTTTCCGAGCCGTGCAGGAAGCCATTCGCAACGTGGCCCGACACTCGGGCGCCGAACAGGTGCTCATTCAAGTCGAAGAGCGGGAAGGGCACCTGCAGATCGAAATCGAAGACGATGGGCACGGCTTCGATCCGGACAGCGTGGCCCAACCCGGCCCGTCCGGGCGCGGCCTCGGCTTGCTCGGCATGCGCGAGCGTCTGTCCATCGTGAGAGGCTCGGCCGAGGTATTCTCCTCCGCGGAGGCCGGAACCCGGATCGTGCTGCGCGTGCCGTTCGAGGAGGACAGTCGCCTTGACTAAAATCCGCATTCTCATTGCCGACGACCACGCCTTGGTCCGCGAGGGGATTCGCGCGCTCCTCAACCTGTGCGACGATCTCGACGTGGTGGGCGAGGCGGCCGACGGCAAGGAGGCCATCGAAGCTACGCGTCGCCTCGACCCGGACGTCGTTCTGATGGACATCAACATGCCGGGCCTCGGCGGGTTGGAAGCGACGCTGGCGATTCGCAACGAAAACCAGCGCGCCAAGATTTTGGTTTTGACCCAGTACGATGACCGCGAGTACGTGACTCGCTTCCTCAAGAGTGGCGCCTCGGGCTACATTCTCAAGAAGGCCGCCGGCTCGGAGTTGGCCTCGGCGGTGCGCGCGGTCCATCGCGGCGGTCTGGTGCTGGATCCTTCGCTGGCCCGCGATGTGCTCGCGCCCGCGGCCCCGCATCCAGGCACGGGCAGCGGCGAGGAGCGCTACCAGAGCCTCACCGACAGGGAGAAGCAGGTGCTAAAGCTGGTGGCGGAAGGCAATTCCAACAAGGAAGTCGCCCAGTTCCTTGGCATCAGCGTGAAGACCGCCATGTCCCATCGCGAGCGGGTCATGCAAAAGCTAGACATTCATAACCGGACCGACTTGGTCAAGTTTGCGCTCAGACAGGGCGTGATCAAGCTGTAGCGGTTTCACAGACCGGCGTGTTTGTACTCGATGAGCGTGCTGCGCTTGCCTAGGAGGCGTCTGGCCCAATAGCGTAATTGTCCGTAGACCGAAGGAAACTTCCCCATCACACAAAACAGCGCGTACAGGCTGGATTCGCCGACGGACAACCCACGCCGATGGCTCGACCGGAGGATCCGCAACGCAAGCGCCGGGTAGCCGAAGAGAAGAATGCTGCTCCATCCAGAAGACGGCAGGAGGAGACCCAGCGCAAGAGCCGGCACCATCGCTCCCCAGATCAGATTGCTTCGCACCTGCCTGGCACAATACCTTCCTGGCTCGCGGCGATGGCGTGTGAATCCGTCAGCATAGGCATGTCCGCTGCGTACGCTTCGTGTCCACCATTGGCTGAGTCGGGTGATGTTGGCATCATGCAACGTCATCTCCGCATCCATGCGCAAAATGCGAAATCCGCGCTGGCGTAAGCGCAGGCAAAGGTCGGGCTCTTCGCCTGCGATCAGATCTGGGGTGTACCCACCCACTTCGGACAACGGCCCAGCCCGCATCAGAGCGTCACCGCCGCAGGCGTTCGCATTCCCGATGGGCGTATTCCACTCGATATCGCACAATCGGTTGTAAATGGATGCCGTGGGATAGCGCTCGCGTCGCCTGCCACACACGACAGCCAACCTAGGATCATCGAGGATTTGCGAGGTCGCCTTTTCAAGCCAGTCGGCGACGACTTCGCAATCTCCGTCCACGAATTGAACCAAGGCGAGCCGAGGTTCGAGCTCGCGCAATTTGGCGAATCCTGCATTGCGCGCTCGAGCTGCAGTGAAGGGAGAAGAACGATCCAATTCAACCACGTGCGCGCCGATTTCCGCCGCCACAGCAACGCTACCGTCGCTGGATCCCGAATCCACGTAGACCAGCCAGGATGCACGACCTGCCAAGGAGAAGAGGCACTTCCTCAACCGCTCGCCCTCGTTGCGACCGATGATGACGACGCCGAGAGGTGGTCGATCCGCTGGCCCGGACTGATGATCGGGAGGAGGCCCGAATGCCTCGGTCACGCCGCCACGCCTCCGGCGGCACCCGACATGGGCTTCAGGCTAGTGGAGACGAGGTGGGACCGCAAGATCTCGGCCGTGGCTGCCACATGGGGTTCTTGCAACATACTTCCGTGACCACCGGGCACGTCGAAGGCGCGCGCTCCTTGCATGCTGCGCTTGTCCCAGCCGAGCAGCGGATCGACATAGAGGCGAGTGTAGGGTTCATCTGAGCCCGCACCCTCGGTAGCGCGGAAAAGGAGGATCTCTTCGCGCACCGATCGGGTGGGAAGATACTCGGCTTCAGCGACGCTGTAGACTGTCCGTACACCGAGGCGCCGTGCCCAGGGTGGCAGCGGTAGGTCTCGATCCAGGCACAGGCGCAAAGTAGCGACTGCCACCTTGTCCCACGCGTTCTTGGTTCTGCTGCGCAGCTGGTACGCCGCATACCCGGCGGCCTTCGACAGCAAGGCACTCGCCGCCTGGCGTGCCGAGGAACCGGCGAGGACCTGGCGGATGCGTCCCAGTTGTCGCTTGCTCTCGATGTGGGGTTTGCGCTGGGCCTCGACGTCGGCGGCGTCGAAAACCGCGACGAGCTTCGCAGTCTCGCCCATTTCCTCCAGCTGCAACGCCATCTCATAGGCCACGATGCCGCCGGCGCACAGGCCACCCAGAAAATAGGGACCGCGGGGGCGAACCTTGCGAATTTCGGCGACGTAGTGGGCCGCCATATCACGGATACGGGTATGTACGATCGGCGTGTCCAGCCTGCCTTGCGGCTGGATTCCGTAAACCGGCCTATCGCCCAGCCTCTCGGCGAGATTGCGGTAAAGCAGGGTCTCGCCGTCCGCATCGTGCACGAGGAAGAGTGGAATCTCGCTGCCCCCTTGGTGCAACAGCACGAGGGAATGAAGGTCGCCTGGCCGATCGATGCGCGCGGCGATTCCCGAGATGGTGGGTGTCTCCACCAAGGCGACCAGAGGCAAACGAGCGCCCAGCTCTCGCTCGATGCGCGCGAAGATAGAGACGGCAAGAAGCGAGGTACCGCCGAGATCCGCGGTGTAGTCATCGTCGACGCCGACCTCGGAAATAGCGAGGACGTCGCTCCAGATGGCGCAAAGTCTGCGCTCGGTTTCAGTGCGAGGTGGCGTCGCCGGCTTCCTTGCCGCTCTCCCGTGGCGGGCGTTCCGTTCCAAGATGGCGAGGACGTTCTCCGGTGTGGCAACGATGTGGGCGAGACGGCTCCAGATCTTGGACCTAGGGGGGCCATCACTCAGTGAAATGCTCGCCCTGGGTTTGTCGTCGGTGGGTAGAGCGACTGGCGCGTCCCCTGGGCAATACGCCACCTTGCAGGCTCGCTCGGTCGAAAGCGCGACGCGCAGACCATTGGCGGAAACCTCGCGCGCGTCCGCTTCCAAGCTGTCGAGGAAGTTTCGCGCGGGTTGGTTCTTCTTGGTCGGGATATAGACGAGCTCGACACGATCCTTCCCCGCCGCCTCTGCCAGTTTGCCAAGCTCGCGTAGCATCGCGTGCTCGACGCCACGACCGAGAACTCGGCAACTGAGGAGAAAGGTGTCCACCACCAGGGAATCTTTTTCCGGCACGACGATGACCAAACCAACCAGGCCGTAGTCGCCGAATCGGTCGCGCACTTCCGCCACGTGACACAGCCAGCCGTCCTTGGCGAGCTGTTCAATCTCCGCCTCGTTGCGGCGGCGGGTGGTCAAGTTGAACTGGTTCGTGCGTTGGGTGAGCTCGGCCGCGCGGACGAGCTGGCCCGCAGTTGGCGTCGTGAAATTGATCCGCAGATCAAGCCCGGCGAGGAAACTGGTCAGATTCCCGGCGGTCTTGCCAAATCGATTGCGCTCGATGTTTTCGCGGTACATTTCGCTGCGACGTCGATCCTCGTCGGTCACACGAAGAATGTCGAGCGGCCAGACGTGCTGAAGAAATGTGGAGGGGTCGTCGTGGTCGCCCGCCGGCAGTTGCAACACCAGTACCTCCGGACACGCCGCCTCGACCTCGGCGCATTCGACGGGGTTGTCATCGATGAAGACGAAACTGTCGAGGCCAAGATTCAGCTCGGTTGCGAGAGCACGGATGTTTTCGGATTTGGGCAACCAGTTTGCGCGCATGGCAACGATGTCGTTCTGTTGCAACACCATCTCCTTGCGTTCCCGAAACACTTCCAGCACATCCGCTTCCACATTCTTGCTGGCGAGGCAAAGAATCATGCCGGCGCGCTTCTTCTCCAGTACGAATCTCTGTACCTCCTGGTAGCGTTCCGTGATTTCGATGCCGGAAGCACCATCCTCGCCCACGACGCCTTTCCATAGGGTGTTGTCGCAATCGAGCACCAGCACCTTCATTGGCGGGCGCTTGAGCGCATGCACGAGCCGCGCGAGTGCTAGCCCGAGGCCCGCGAAGAAGCGCGTCGTGTACGGCAGGTGGCCAAGCCGGTCACCTTCGGGGTCGTGTACGGACGCCATGTCCGAGCTCGCAACCCAGTCCATGGACAGGACATGCACGCTCGGCGTGGTGGAAACTTCCGTTCGCAGCTTATCCTCCAGCGCGCGAAAAAGCCGCCGAGCCTCCCCGTCGCCGGTCAGACTGGGCGACGGCGGGCAAACAGAGAGAACGATGGGAACCGGCACAGCGGCAGCCGCACTTCTCAGTGCTGCGCCAAGGTCAGCCACGTTCCCTTCGACCGCGCCACGCGTTTCGGCCGTCAACGCAACGGTTCCGTCCGCGCCGCGCAGCCAATCCTCGAACCGAATCAACACGACGTTGACCCCGTTGCGATTCCGCGCGAAGCGGCTCGATGGGTCAAGCAGTTCCTGGAACACCTGCCCGTAGGGCACTACCTCACTCGGCAGTGCAAGACCTGCCTCCTGCAGCAGGAGGGAGAGCGAATCGACGAGGGGATTCACGGTGAAAGTGGCTGCCAGGACAACTCCGGAAGGCGCGGGAACCACATTCTCGCTCGGAGCAGTCAGATTGGCAGCCATCGTTCGTACTTCTTGCTTAGAGAGTCTTGAAAACGCGCATAAGGATACCGATTTTTATCACGGTTGCCAGCCCCCCAGAGAGCTTGACTTCCCTAAGAAGCCTGGGCGCTCGGGCGCCACTTGCGCGCCCATCCGTGCCGCCAAGGCGAGGTTGCCGCCGCTGGCTCCCGAATTCGCAAGGAACGGTCGGTTGTCATCCATCGCTGGTTCAGATTCGGTTCAGCTTCCTCAAATCGTCGCGGAAACGCGCCAAGAATACCGATTTTTGTCGAGGGCGCTACCCCAAGACGCAGCTGTCATTTTCGGGCCGGCCAGGGCCCGCACGGAGGACTTCCCGAGTGCCTCGACGCCGTTGGGCTGCTGGAGCCGTGGTAGAGTCTAGGCTCACAGACGATAGGCACCCAGACGACAAGCTCGAATGGCCAATCGACCCGCGCGAATACAAGCCGCACCTGATGCTCGCGTCGCGACGCTATCTTGGGCGGGGGACTATGCTGAGGCGTGGAAACGTATCGAGGCTGGCGGGCCCGAGACGTACTATGCCCAACGCTATTCCGTCAACGCCACGGCTGAGCTAGCCAAAGAGGTTGCCGAGCTTACGGTCATTTGCCTCCATTCGACGGAAGCCTACGAGGAAATGCTGTCGAACGGCATCCGCGCTATCGGACTTGGGAGCTCGCACCATCCGCTGGCCGTGGTGAGGTTGCTCGAACGGCTGTCGCTCACGCATTTGGTACTGGGGATGCCGGACTGGCGCTACGCTGCCTGGGCATTGGCCCGTGGGGTCGATCTTCTTCCGGTCCTCGCGGACTCGTTTCGCAAGACGCCGATACGCGGGAAGGGCCTTCGCCAGGAGATTCGTGAGACGCGCAAGACGGTTGAGACTTGGCTGTTTGCTCGACTTCTAAGTCGCCCTTCGGTTCACTGGGTCGCCAACCACAACACGCCGGCCTCGCGGGATCTCGTGAGAATCGGCGTCGACGCGAAAAAGGTCGTGCCGTGGGATTGGCCTCCGGCGATTGCGCCGAGCATGTTCCCAGTAAAGCTCCCGCCGGTCGGGCGAAGGGCAAGGATTGTGTTTGTCGGTGCGGTCGTTCCGTCCAAAGGGGTCGGGGACGTGATCCACGCGGCGGCCATACTCAAAAAGTCGGGATTGGACATCGGGATCAAGGTGATTGGCGGTGGTGAAATTGAAGCGCATCGCTCTTTGGCCACCGATCTCGGGCTCGTCGACACCGTCGTCTTTCTCGGCCAAACGCCTCATGCGGAGGTGATCGAGCATCTTCAGGCGGCGGACATCGCGATCGTTCCGAGCTGGCATGAGTACCCCGAAGGACTTCCCATGACGATTTATGAATCGCTGGCGACGCGCACGCCCCTGATCTGCTCGGACCACCCGATGTTCGTCGAGAAGCTGGCGGGGCGCGTTCCTATGTACCCTGCCAAGGACATCGAGGCACTGGCGAGCTGCGTGCAGTCTCTGCTTCTGGATCCGGCCCATTTTGGACGGCTCTCCGCGTCTGCCGAGGAGGTTTGGAAGGGGCTGCTGTGCGAGATGAGACCGACTGAGGTCGTCCGCGCCTGGCTCAGAAATTCCGCCGAGGATCGCGATCGCTTGTCGCGCCACAGCCTGTTCGCCCTGGACGCACGGGCGCACAAAGTGCAGTCGGAAGGGCACGCTCGCGTCGGCGGCAGCGGCTGTTTTCCCCCTTTGTCTGTCTAATTAGGCGCCAACCCTCCCGCGCTATAGCAGATGCCTCGTCGGCGAATGGAGCTTGCGCGGTCGGTAAGGCGCGGGCACCCACACCAAACCATATTTTTGCTGAATTCTAGCGACCGGATTCATGCTTTTTTGCCTATTTCGTCTATTATACACGATGCCCTAGTGCCCGAGAGGTCGAGGTGAAAATGAAACGGCTAGTTGCGTCCTGCATTCTGTTCCTGGTGTCAAGTCTGGTAGGCGCGGGCTGCGCCAGCTCGCGAGGAGCGTCAGTCCTCACAATCCAGCCCAACTCCGTGACGATAGCGCCAGGCCAAATGGTTCCATTCGAGGCAAAGCTCAACAACCAACGCCTCTCGAACGCGACTTGGTCGCTGACGGAGGGCGATGCCGGGGGCACTCTGACTGCGCAAGGCCTCTACATGGCACCCAGCAGCGCTGGAACCTATCACGTGACTGCCCAATACAGCGGGTCACAGGCCAGCGTCGCCGTCACGGTGACAACCGGGACGATAGTGCCCACGGCTGACAGCGGGACGATAGTGCCCACGGCTGACAGCGGGACGATAGTGTCCACGGCTGACGGCGGGACGATAGTGTCCGTCGATGTCGGTCCTGCTTCAGGGCTTCATGTGACCCGGGATCCCAATGGCTGGACCGTTGTGACCCCCTCGGCAGACAGCCGTCTTATTTACGTGAGCTCTAAGAGCGGCAACGACAGCACGGGTGCGTTCTTGCTGGGGAAGAACATTCCGTCCGGTCAGACAGCGCAGACACAGATTCCACCGGCCCCCTTCAAAACTATCGCCAAGGCCAAATCCTTGCTGCGGCCGGGGTATCCCGACTGGCTTCTCCTGAAAGCAGGCGATATCTGGTCAGAGGACATAGGATCGGTCTCCGGCGCGGGAGGTCGATCGGTGGACGAACCGATGCTCTTTACCAGCTACGCCAGCTCGGCGACGGCTGCCCGACCGCAAATTCGCCCCGATCCTGCCGATACTGGAGCCAATATCGTCTACCACAACGGCAGTACCGTCACGTCTCACGTCTACTTCATCGGCCTGGAGTTCTATGATGTGAAGCGGGATCCGAGCGCACCAGAATTCGTGCACGATAGCAGCGGCAAAGCGGCGGGCTACGACAACTCTGCGGTATTTTGGATCGATGGGGGAGATGACCTTCTATTTGAGGACTGCTTTGTTCACTTCATGGCTGGCGGGATAGGTGCCGAAATTGTGACAGGACCGGCCCCCAAGAACTTCACCGTCCGTCGTTGCGTGCTGACGGATCTCTATGCCATCAATGGTCACGCACAGGCGATGTACCTAGACACCCTGGATGGCGTTCTGGCCGAAGAAAACATTTTCGACCACAATGCCTGGAATGATCAAGCGCTCGTTCCCGCCGATGTCTTCAATCATCACATGTACACATTCAACCTTACTAACTCAACTATTCGCAACAACATGTTCTTGCGTGACGGAAGCCTTCACATGAAGATCATGTCAAGAGGCATTAACAACGTTAAGAATATCACAATTAGCAACAATCTCTTCTTTGAGGGCGAGGTCGGGATTAGCGCTAACTTCCAGAGCGACACCGACCTTGTCCCAACTGGCGGTTCATGTATCAACGGACTAACTATTACCAACAATCTTTTGTTACAGATCAATCGCGACAATCCAACTGGACGTGGACTTGGCTGGGGCATAGATTTGTCGACTGTCACCAATGCGACGCTTAGTGGAAACATCTTCTCGGATCTCTCGTTCACAGGTAACACGTTCGCTATCTATTTGGAGTCTACCAATCAAGCCACCTCGGTGAGCTCCAACGTGACAATTCAGAACAACTTGCTCTACAAGGTCAATGTTCAGGGTATCGCACTGCAACCACAGTCAGGTTGGTCTAACATTCTGATCAGCAACAACACGATTCAGGATGGTGGCCTTGGCGCCGCGATGCAGTCGCAGAGTGGGACATTTGCGCCGCTGACGTATTCTGGAAACATCTATTCGGCTTCCAAATCGTCCGATTTTGCGCTCATTAACAACGTACAACAAACCTATGCTCAATGGGTTGCGGCCAGCGGCGAGACTGGGTCGACTGTTCAAACAGTCACCTATCCTAGTCCAGGACTGAACCTGGACACCTATATGGCCAAATTTTCACTAACGCTGACCGACTTGTATGCTGCTGTTCGGGGACAGTCCAAAGCTACGTGGAACAGCGCGTACACCGCGGCTGTCATCAACGACTACGTCCGCGGAGGATTTGGTCTTCCCCCGCTTGGACTGAATCAGTAGCGTAATTGTAGCAGTGTTGGTATACTCGTGCCGATCTCCACGATTGCAACAGAATCTCTCGTCGTTAGTCCATGACAACTGGCAAGAAACCCAGGGTCATGGTCATTGCGGAAGCGGCGAATCCCGAATGGGTCAGCGTTCCGCTCGTCGGGTGGTCGATCGCGGCGGCCCTGCGGCGAGTGGCCGACGTTCATCTGGTGACTCAGAAACGCAACGCCGCAGCCATCGCGCGGGCCGGATGGTCGCCCGAGAACGACTTCACCGCCATCGATAGCGAGGCGGTGGCCGCGCCGATGTCGAAGCTTGCGGACCGGCTGCGTGGCTCCCCAGGGGTGGCATGGACACTGATGACTGCAATGTCCGTTCCTTCCTATTACTGGTTTGAACATCTACTTTGGAAACGTTTTGAACCGGAGTTTCGCGCCGGCAAATGGGACATCGTCCATCGGGTGACACCACTCAGCCCGACCACGCCCAGCCGCATCGCCTATCGACTCCAGGCACTTGGGATTCCGTTCGTGGTGGGTCCACTCAACGGTGGCGTACCCTGGCCGCGTGAGTTTTCCAAAGCTCGGCGGCAAGAACGCGAATGGCTTTCCTATGTGCGAGATGCCTATCGCCTCTTGCCAGGCTACCGGAGCATGCGGGAAAGCGCCGCCGCTATCCTCGTCGGCTCACGGTCGACTTGGAAGCAACTGGGTGCGCCTTGGTTCTCCAAAGCCGTCTATGTTCCCGAGAATGCCATTTCGCCCGAGACTTTTTCGGAAAGTGACAACCGGCCATCCGTTCGTGGTCCGCTTCGAGTGATCTTCGTGGGCAGGCTCGTGCCCTACAAGGGGGCGGACATGTTGATCGAGGCTTGTGCTGAATTGATCAAGACGGGGAAAGTACTCCTGGAGATTATTGGCGATGGTCCGCAAAAAACCGCTCTGGAACACCTGGTCGGTGAGCACCACCTGAGTCAAGGGGTGACTTTCGGTGGGTGGCTGGACCGCGCTGGCGTTGCGGCACGGCTACGTCAATCGAATGTCCTGGGTTTTCCCAGCATTCGAGAATTTGGAGGTGGCGTGGTGCTAGAAGCCATGGCGTCGGGCGTGGTTCCCGTCGTGGTCGACTACGCGGGACCCTCCGAATTGGTTACCCCCGCGACCGGGTACCTTGTGCCGCTCGGCCCACGGCAAACCATCATTGCAAAGCTGCGCAGCCAGATAGAAGTACTTGTTGAACGGCCAGAAGAAATGGTCGCCAAGGCTGCCCTTGGCCGTTCGCGCGTGGAACGATGGTTTACCTGGGATCGCAAGGCTGACCAGATCGCGGCTATCTACGACTGGGTTCTGCGGCGCGCCGTCAAGCCCAATTTCGGAATGCCCTTCCCAGATTAGCCAGCGTCAGTCTCATCGCCGATACACGTTCATGCTGGTAGCGGCTTTCAACCGCATCGTGAGAGCGGCAGGCGCGCGTGGCCAGGTGTTGCGCCTCTGCCCTCCCGGCCACGACTTTGGGCCCGGACAAGCTCCGAAGTCTTTGCTGGTTGGGTCTAGGTCTTGGCAGGGGCAAGCGACGTTCGCCCAGACCTTTGGAATTCTGCAATGCAAATGAGGGGGAACTCTTAAGGCTACATCCGTTCCGCCCTGTTCGTCCATGGATCGACGTCGACCCACAATCGCCACGTGTAAGGGCGCCTTCATTGCCACTATGTTTGGCTGACTCTCCGATCTATTGCGGCCAGTTCCCGAATTAGCTTTTCGGGGCGAAGGGCAAGGACATCGGCAATGGCTTTAAATCGCCACCTCCAATCCAGGCGCCTCAAGGCTTGTAAATGGTTATGTGCAGACATTCTTGGAGTCCAGTTGCGAACCGCGATCCCAATTGCGTTTAGCCCCGAATCGAGGTTCGTCGTTGCCAGTGGCAAAAGCGCCTCAGGCCACAAGAGTTTGTCGATGACTTCTGTGTTCGGTGGCACCCCCGCGACCGCGGCCCCATTGGCGAGAGCATCAGTCCAGCGTGCTGTGATGTATTCCCGGATCGGATGAGTTTGGAGGCTCGGACTGACGCGATTCGAAAAGCTCAACGTAAACTTGGCGTGAGCGCAGGCAGCGGACACTTCTCGCTGATTCGCATGTGGATCGTCGTGGGCCGGAGGTCGACCTCGATATACTAGCCCGTGCGCCGCGCAGACGCCGTTCATGAGATCATCGTTACTCCAATCCGGGGGTTGCCGGCCGAACCGCAGGATGTCTACTTCGCGGCTGGAGTTAGCTGAACCCAAACGAAGAACGTCGCTGCCCCAAGGCAGCCAAGATACGGGAGTTCGAGAAATGGCTGACCAAGCCTCCATATCTTCGGGCTCTGTTAGAAAGATGTGATCGAGGTGCTGTTGGGCTCGCAAAAAGCGCGGAGTATGGTTCACCCAGAAGGAATCGAATACCCAAGCAACAATTTTAGAGAATGCAGATCGCCAGCGACGAACTAACAGCAACGCTTGCAGATCCGACGGGCTGGCGCAGATCAGCAGACAAATCTCGTTTCCCTCTCGCCTTCGAGGCAACGCGACACCAGCTAGCTTGTCTAGAAATGTTGGGCTCTGCTGTCGAATGATCGTGAGTTGGGCATCGAAGAGCTCCGCAGCCAGATGCACCATGTGCAGAACCGGATGGTAGCCAACACCTCCAGGATCGCGGTACACAAGATGAAGACTCATGTCCAAATAGTAGTTGGTTGAACGACTTGACGCGAGAGTTTTTGATCTATACCGAATTGGCGGTGCCAGCTAACTTTCCTCGCAATTCCAACTTTCGAATCCATTTCCGTCCCAAGTCCTGTCCCGGTGTTTCGACATACCGGTAAGACAAGGTTGCCAGTGCCATAGTTCCAACCACCAGGAACGGGAACGCCAGGAAAAAGTTGGGGTGAAATCCGAAACGTGGTTCGAACCAGGACCGGCTAGCCCAAAGCAGTAGATGAAGCACCACGAAGTGCAGCAGGTACGCTCCGTAACTGATCTTGCCAAGAAAAACAGTGAAGCGATTCACAAAAACGTCATAGGGTCGATGGGCTAGGATCAGTGCCGCAAACATCAGTACACACGAAATCCAGACGTGGTACGAGACAATTCTGTTTACGAGTGTCGGCATTTTGCACGATGCCGACAGGATCGACAGAGCCAATCCAGCGAAGAATATCAAAGGCGGTCGAGTCGGTGTGCTTCCCGTCGGAGGAATTGGGTAACGCTGAATCACCCAATACATCGCCAGTCCTATCATAAATACTGGCAATTGAGCGGGAAGCCACATTCCCACAAAAACTCCAAAACCGGTAAGGTCAGCCCTGCTGATATGTGGAACCACAAAGAGATAGACAGACGTGGATAATACCTTGTTCAGTACTATTGCTGCCATCACGAGTGCGATGGTTCTTCGCAGCGACGTGGCAAATCGTAGTATGACCGGCAGAAGAATATAGAAGTTGGTCTCCACAGCGACTGACCAGCCACCCGGCACGACGAGATTTATGGATTGATAGTGCCAACCGTTTACAAACAAGACCGTTGCGACCACATGCCAGATTTGGATAGGCCACCTAGCGTGGCTTAGATCAATAGGAGTTGAGCTCGAAGGCAGGATGTGTGGCTTGAGCAAATAGATTAGGACAGCGGTATAGAAGAGCGGTGCGATGCGAAAGAAACGCCGTATGGCATAGTTGCGAAGCGGTGAGGTCTCTTGGTGCGATCGATGACGTATTGACATGGCGAGCGTGAATGCGCTCACTATGTAGAACAACTGAACGCCGTATTGGCCCAACCCCAGGACTGATATTCCGAACGTGGTGCTGAAGTTTTGGTGCGTATGAACGACTAGAACGCCCAGAACAGCAATACCCCTCAACGCATCGGCAAATTCGTACCGTACGGGCGCCGTGCGTGGTATCGCGCGACGCTGAGGGGCCTCAGGTTTGGATGCTTGCAGTTCGGAATTGGTCATGCGTCTGTCGCGTCCGCGAGTTTTCCGTCGAGCCATGCCCCAGCGACATTGGCCGTTTGCGCAAGATTGGATGGGACAGCCATAGACGTTCGTTTGATATCGTCAGCAGTTCCACGGCGCAAGTGCAAAAAAGAGGTGGCGGCAAGTTTGCTCATAGACGCTCAGCATGAACTCTCCTAGTCTAGAGGTGTCGCTGCTAACGGAGGACCGTGGGGAGGCAAGCGAAAAGTGGTTCTGGACGTCGCAGGCGCGTGGTATTCGCGCTGGCTCAAGGCGGCAATAGGAGCGCCTCGACAGCGCACTGGATGGCCGAGGCTACTGCCTCACCCACGCCCCAAACAAGAGGCAGCGCGCACAATTTCTTACCGCGTCCGTTCCCGCCTGCTAGGCCGAAGTTCCCGAAGACCCAGGACGCTTCTCCGCCGGAGAAACGCGATTTCCCTCGCGCATCTACTGGGAACAATGACCTTCGTAACTTACGCAGGGCCACTCTCGCACATGGCAAGCGACAGGCAAGTTCGAAATTGGTGCACCTCGCAACTCTTTTCGGCTGGGGGAAGAGCCAATGTCTCGCCTAAGACAGATTCGGCACCGGAGAGGTCGTCGGCCTGAACAACGTGGGCGATCTGCTGGCGCTCATCGAAAAGAAACTCAGCCACTGAGCTTCGGTGCCTCCTATCCCGCCGACGGATGTTCACCGACCTGCGCCTCACGCAGGGGGAGCGATCCAGCCGCGACCGAGGGTGCGGTCGCCGTCGTAGAAGACCGCGGCTTGACCCGGGGTGATGGCCTTCACGGGCTTGGCCAGGGTCACCCGCAGGTTGCCGTCGGCCAAGGCTTCGACGGTGGCGGGTTCGCTGGCGTGGCGATAGCGCACTTGTACCGAGCACGGCAGGGCCGCAGCCGGCAGCGAGCCGGCGAGCCAGTTGACCCTCTTGGCCACAAACTCGGTGCCCACAAGCTCGGCCACGTTGCCGGTCACGGTGACCTGGCCGGTTTCAGGCGAGATGGACTTGACCCATCGGCGCGAGGCCGCGCCCGCAGGCAGCCCCTTGCGCTGGCCGATGGTAAAGACGTGGATGCCGGCGTGCTGGCCGACCACCTGGCCGGCTTCGTCGACAATCTCGCCGGTCTTCGCCGGGGCATCGAAGCGCTTGCGCAGCATCTCGGAGAACGATTGGCCCGGCTCGACCAGGCACGCGTCCTGGCTTTCGGGCGTTTCCGCCGTGGGGAGGTCGTGGCTCTTGGCCAAGGCGCGCACCTCGGGCTTGCGCAGGTGTCCCACGGGAAAGACGGCGCGGTCGAGCTGGCTGCGCGACAACCCGGCGAGAAAATACGATTGATCCTTGCCGGTGTCGCAGCCGCGTAGAAGCATCGGCTGGCCGGCCTCGTCCTTTTCCAGGCGGGCATAGTGGCCGGTGGCCACGCGCGGAATGCCGAGGCGCTCGGCCCAGTCCAGCAGCAAACCGAATTTCACGTGCTCGTTGCACAGCAGGCACGGGCTCGGCGTGCGGCCCCCCGCGTATTCCTGCCACGCCGGCAGCAGCACGAGCTGTTCGAAATCCTTCACGCAGTCGAGCACGTAGTGCGGGATGCCGAGGCTGCCGGCCACGTCGCGCGCGCGGGTGACCCCGTCGACGCCGCAACAAGATTTGCTGCCGTGGGCGTCGTGGCACTCCTGCAATTTCAGCGTGACACCGACGAGCGAATGCCCAGCTTGCTGGAGCAGCGCCGCGGCCACGCTGCTGTCCACGCCGCCGCTCATGGCCACCACGATGCGCTCGCTCATGAGCGTGCCTCGCGCAGCATGTTCACGGTCTGCACCACCAGGATCACGGCCCTGTCGATCTCTTCGTCAGTGTTGTCGCGGCCGAAGGAAAAGCGCACCGACGAGCGTGCTTCCTGCGCCGACTGCCCCATGGCAACCAGCACGTGCGACGGCGTCTTGTCGGCCGAGCTGCACGCGGCGCCGGTAGACACCGCCATGCCGGCCAGGTCCAGGTTGATGGTGATGGCCTCGCCGTCGAGACCGGCGAAGGCGATGTTCGATGTGTTGGGCAGCCGCGCGCCGCCGCCGTTCAGTCGAGCGCCGCGGATGCGCGCCAGAATCTGGCTTTCAAAGTGGGCGCGCAGCTCGGCCACGCGGCAGCTGTCCGCTTCCAGGCGCGCCTGCGCCAGCTCGCACGCCTTGCCAAATCCGACAATACCGGGCACGTTTTCCGTTCCCGGCCGCAACGTGCGCTCTTGCCGGCCACCGTGCACCAGAGGCGCCAGGGCCACCCCGCGCCGGAGGTAGAGAGCGCCCACGCCCTTGGGCCCGTGGATCTTGTGCGACGAGAACGAAAGCAAGGACACGCCGAGCTGGTTCACGGCGACGGGCAGCTTGCCCGCCGCCTGCACCGCATCGGTGTGCACCACGGCACCGCAAGCTGTCGCCACCTTCACGACCTCGGCAATCGGCTGGACGGTTCCGGTGTCGTTGTTGGCGAGCATCACCGAGACCAGCGCCACGTCGGGCTTGGCGGCGGCCTCCAGCGCCCCGAGATCGATTCGGCCGGTGCCATCGACCGGCAGAAAGGTGACCGGTCGGCTCTGCTTTTGCAGAAAGGCACAAGGCGCCAATACGGCCTGGTGCTCGATGGCGCTGGTCACGACGCCCGGGCGATCACCCGACGCCGCGCCGGCCACGCCGAGCACGGCCAGATTGTCGGCCTCGGTGCCGCCGCTGGTGAACACGATCTCCTCGGGCGCGGCGCCCACGAATCGCGCGACGCGCGCACGCGCCTTGTCCACCAACCGCCGGGCCGCCTGCCCGGCGGCGTGAATGCTCGACGGATTGCCGAACCCGGCGTCCAGCGCCTCTTCCATTGCTGCGCGAACCTCGGGATCGAGGCGAGTGGTCGCGTTGTAGTCGGCGTAAATCACGGCTGTCCTCGTGCGAGCCTGGGCTTTAGCGCGGAAGTGGACGGTCAACCATAGATTTCTCGGCGCTGCCCGGGGTCTATTGAACCAAAATCGTTGCCAGGTGCAGCCGGTCGTGGCCGTCGCTGGCGCTGGTTGGGCTGACGGGCAGACGCTGGCCGCCCTTGAAGAGGCCGACGTAGACCGAGTACACGCCAGCGGGTGCCGTCGGTGGAAAGGCGATGTGCAGGCGATCGCGAATGCGCTGGCCGGGGTGCCAGCGCTCCATGGGATAGGCGCCTTCGACGGGAACGTGGTCGAGATTGCGGAAGCCGCCTGGGCCGTCCATGTGAAAGAACAACTTCCAGCCCGGCTCGATGGGTCCGCGCACATCGAAGTGGGTGACGAGCTCGACGCTGTCACCGCGCCGAACCGTCGGCGAAGAAAGGTCGAAGCCCGAGACGTGCAGGGCGGAACCGATGCGCGCGTCGAGAGCGTGGGCCGGCGCGGGTGCCTGCGTGCCGGCGGGAACGACACCGAAGGCAATCTTGTCGCTGTAGCCCGGCGGTAGCGACAACAGCGCCACGCGACTGCGCAGGTCCTCTTTCAGCGATGGGCACGCGGGATCGCCTTCGGCCGAGCCCCACAGGTCTTTCAGCTCGCCAGGATCGTGGGCAATGTCGTAGCACTCGGTGGTGTTGTCCGGCGTCCAGTTCCAGATGAGGTGGTGGGTGGCCGTCACCAGGGCGCGCCGCTTGACGTTGCCCTCGTAGCTGACTTCCTGAAATACCGGGCCTGGTGCGGGCGGGGCCGGCTTGCCTGCCAACAGATCGACAAGAGACCGGCCAAGGAACGACGGTTCGTGCGGGCCGCGTGCCAAATTGACCATGGTAGGGGCCAGGTCGACATGACCGACCGGCGTGGTCAGGCGCTGGCTCGGAAGTCCGGGCACACGCACGATGAACGGCACCTTGGTGTGGGGCGTGTACAGGTGGTAGCCGTGGGCGACGATACCGTGCTCGCCCAGCGACTCACCGTGATCGCCGACGACGATGATCGCGGTCTTGTCCCACAGCCCGAGCGCGCGCAGCTCGTCGAGCACGCGGCCGAATTGCTGATCGGTGAACCAAATTTCGCCGTCGTAGAGGTCGGCCTGCGCATCGCCGAAGTTGGGCGCCTCGGCGTGGCGTTCGTAGTTGAGGTGCGGATCGTAGAAGTGCATCCACAGAAAGAATTTTTCCTGTCCGTGCGCACGCAGGAAGGCTATGCCCTTGTCCGCCATCTGCCGCGCCGACGTTCCCACCGACTCGGCCGGCCCGCCTACGTTCGTGTGCAAGGCTGCGCAGGTGTCGTCGTAGTAATCGACGCCGCGCTCGTAGCCACGATGGTCGGCGAGGTTGAAGTAGAGATAGGCGTAAAAGGCCGCCGTGGTGTAGCCCAGGCTTTTGAGCGATTGCGCAATCATGCGCTGGCTGGGCGCGATGCGCGGCCACCAGATCGATTCGTCCCATTCGATGGCCGACGGCCAGCGGCCGGTGGCGATGGCGGGCATGGAATAGCGCGTGGACGGGGCGTGGGCCCAGCCGTTCACGAACAGGGTCGACTCGCCGGCCAAGCGATCGATATTGGTCGAGGTGGGCCGAGCATAGCCGTAGCAACCCAGGTGATCGGCGCGCAGGGTGTCGATGGTGACGAGGAGAATCTTCAAATCGGCTGGAACCGCGTCGGGCACGGGTTGAAACGGCGGCGAGCGCAGGACCGCAGCGGTGGCGTCCTTGCCATCGCAATCCTGGTCGATGCCGTCGTCGGGCCAATCGGTCGCGCCGGGGTTGCGCCCGGGATCGCGGTCGTCGCAGTCGCCGCCGCCGAGAAAGCGCGCGTACCCGTCGTGGTCGAAGTCGAACAGGCGCTGGCCGTTGGCAATGAAATCGCCGACGAAGCCGGCCCGCGCCGACGCCGCCTTGCGCGCGGGCTCGTATTCCGACGCCGTGAAGACCGCGACGAGGGCGAGAATCGGCAGGCCGACGACCACCACGAGGTTCCAGGTTCGGCTTGGCGTGCGGCCGCGAAGAAGAAGCGAAAAGCCGACGGTGACGATGACCATGCCGGCGATCACGATCACGGTCGTCCACGGCAAGAACTGAAAATCCTGCGCCCAGCGCAAGCGAACGAGATAGGCCGTCGGGGCGCCGAAGAGGACGGCTGCGACGACGGCGGCTAGCCACCAGCGCACGCGAGAAAAGCGAGCGCTCGTCCATGACAGCAAGAAGGGAAGAAGGCCCATCAACCACGCCGCCCCCGCAACGCGCGCAACCAGAACGTCCCTGCGAGCGGGCGTGCGCGTGCGCCACACGACGAAGAATAGGATGCCTTCCACGACCAGAGCCACCATCGGAGCCAACACGAGAGCTCCTACCGCGCTGACTTGGGAATTCCGCCCGCCCGATTTTGCACGAAGCCGAAACAGCCGACCGCATCCTCGTACCAGCGCTGGCCCGGCAAAGGACGCCACAACCGCCGCCGTCGAAGACGCCAGTACCACGACGCCCGCTGCGAGGAAACGATTGTTTCGAGCGGCAGTTCCTGAAACCGCTGCCAGGGTCACACACGTAGGAACGGCACCCGCCGCTACCCAGCCGCAAATCGAAGCAAACCAACCGACCCTTTGTCTTCGCCCCCAGCCCGCCATTCCCAGCAGCAAAGCCAGGACCGCGCCACCCGCTGCCGCCGCCAGCACATCGCAACCGAGGGTCAGAATCAAACAGGCGAGCAGCCCAAGGACGCGCACGTGCCCGAGCACAGCGGCGCGCATGCCATCGACGATTCCGACCAGAAGTCCGGCGAACACCGCGGCACGAAACACGACCGCGGTCATTTTGGGAGACGACATCGCCCCTACTGCTACCAGGGAACGGCTCCGGATCAAAACCGATGCGTGCGCCCGTGCGAGATCCGTGCTCCCGTGCTCGCCGGTCAGGTAGAGTCGCGGCCGTGCTCCCCTGGCAGACCATCGAAAGCGTGCAGACCCGCGCAGGCATCCTGGAGCTGCGCCGTCGCGGCGAACGAGACTTCCTCATCACCATCGCCGGCCGGATTCTCATGACCAGCGCCGCGCACCGCTCGGAAGACGAGCTTGCCCGCCTCGCCTGTACCGCGCTGACCGGCAAGCCGCGACCGAAGGTGCTTCTGGGCGGCCTTGGCATGGGCTTCACTCTGCGCACGGCACTCGACGGTCTGCCGGTCGGCGCGCGGATCACGGTGGTGGATCTGAACCGCCCGCTCGTCGAGTGGAACCGCGGATCGCTCGCTTTTCTGACCAAGAATGCCGTGGCGGATCCGCGCGTGAAGGTCGTCGTGGCCGACGTGGCGCAGGTGATCGCGCGCGCGCCCGCCGGCCAATTCGACGCCATCGTCCTCGATCTCTACGAAGGCCCGCACGCCGCCACCAACAGCGCCCGCGATCCGCTGTATGGCGCCGACGCCCTTGCGCGCACGTGGTCTGCGCTGCGGCCCGGCGGCGCTTTCGCTGTGTGGTCCGAAGAGCGCGACCGCGCCTTCGAGGATCGACTCGCCGCCACCGGATTCTCCGTCCAGCGCCACAAAAGCGGCCAGGGCGGACGAGTTCACATCGTGTATGTTGGGATTGTTGGACCCGCAGCCGGCGTGAAGGGGCACACTACTTCGCGAAGCTCATGACCGTGAAGGCGAGCACAGCCAGGGCCACGCCGGCGTAGGAACGCAGCGACAGCAGGTCGCCGAGGAGCAAGACGCCGAGCAGGTTGGCGAAAATGATGGAGGCGGCACCGAAAAGCGCCATGGTCTTGCCGATGGGCACGGTGGCCAAAACGTAGAGCTGACCGAACATGGCGACTTGCCGAATGAGAAAATAGGCCAGAAAACCGAGGTTCAGAAAGGCAGCCGCGGTGAATCCATGCTTGCGCATATTCGCGCGCGCCATGAGATCGCCGATGGTGAACAGCGATTGCGTCGCCACCACGACGAAGACGGGCGACTTCAACCAGGATGTTGCGATCACTGCGCTTGGCCTTCGTTCGACTTGCGCCGAATCAACAATTTCGCCGGCGCCTTCACTTGCCGAAGTTGCGACCGGCGCAACAGCACGGGCAGCACCTTGCCGCTGGTCACGATTTCCATGTGTCCGAGCTCGGAATGGATCTCGAGCACGGCTACGGTTTTTTCAGCCGACGTCAGCTCTCGGTACGTCGCGGGCAGGCTTGCCCGTCGCTTGGCCGTCGGAATCTGCGCGAGGAATGGGGCGACTCGGCTAGAGGTGTCTCTCGACACCAAGGTCATGAGCGGTTGATCGCTGCCTGGGTGGCGATCGAGCCAGGCTTGGAACTTGTCGTCGAAGCCATAAAGCGCATCGAGCAGCAGGAAGCTTTGGATCCGCGGCTCGTCGACCCAACTGCCGATGGTGCGCCAAGCGCCGCTGTGGCCGACGACCACGACGGGCTCGTGGACTTTCATTCCGGTCAACTGCCGCTCAACTTCATTCACCAGATCGGACAGCACGGGCCAGAAGACCTCTTGGTCGCCGCCGCTGGGTGCTTCCGGCACGATGAACAGGGCATTGGCTTTGCTGGCGGCGAACTGTTCGGCCAGGGCGTGCTGAACCCAGGCGTTATCCACATTGGTGTAATAGCCATGCACGTAAACTACCGTGCCCGCCGTGGTCGGGTCGTAGCCGCGCGGCTGCCAAACGTGAACGGGACCTTTGGCGGTGAGCAGTCGCCAGTGCATGCCGCCCGAAACCTGCTCGGAAACCTGGTCCGGCGCCGAAGTTAGCGCCTGCGTCGCTTCACCCTTGCGCCGGGTCACCATCATGTGCCCATGTCCATCGACGTCAGGATAGCCGAAGAAGAAGGGCAGCGCGCGGCGCGGGCTCGCCTGCCACAGCGCCGCGAATTCAGCCTTGGTGTGCGAATAGTTGGCCAAGAAAGGACCGTGAAAAAGGCCGTAGCACTCCTGCTCGAATCCCGCCGCGCGCGCCAGCGACGGTTGCACGCCGGTCGAATCGGAAATCATCCAGTCGGCGTGATCGAGCAGGTAGGCGCGAATATGGGAAAACGAATCGAACCACAGAAGGTAGCTTGCCGCCTTGACCAGCACCGCCACGCGGCCCTTAGCCGCCAAATGCAGGGCCAAGGGCTGATTGGCGGTGAAATGCGAATCTTCGAGATTGGAGGCGAAGTGCCGGTACACGCGCACCGGCGCCGCCGGATTCTGGCGCGGGCGGAAGGTAATTTCCACGTTGCCCACCGGGCTTGAGCCGCCGTCCTTGGGAACCGGCGCCAATACCGGCCCGAGATCGTCCGACTGCAAATAGACCGGGCGGCCCTCGGCATCCAAGCGGAAATAGCGCAGCGACACGGGTTCATAGTCGAAGATGTCGAACGCGACCAGGGCGAAGGCAATCTCGCCCGGCAGCGAGGAGCGCGAGCCCGCGCGCAGATTGGTCGTCTTCGAGTGGCTGACGGCGAACAGCAGGCGCAGGTGCTCGCGGGTGGAATCCAGGCTGTCCCTGAGTTGCTTGCCCGTCAGCGTCGCCAGTCCGCGGATGTCGCCCGCAGGTTCCAGGGAAATGGTGGTGAGCTCCTCGGCGTTGGGGAAGGTGGCGAGCGCGGTCACGAGATCGCCACCGCCGAAGGGATAGACCATGGCCCTGGGCAAATCGGCCGGAACCAGTCGACCCAAGAAGGGTTGGGCGCGCTCGATCCAGCGCGCGCGATACTTGCTCACCAGTCCGCGCAGCAGAGCGCAGTGATGATCGAGCACGGCACGCGGCCAGTCTGCGGGTGGCTCGGCGTCGCCGCTGCAGGCGGCAAGTCGGGAAAGCAGGCGAGCTTCAGCCGCGAAGTCGCTGCCATTCTGTGCATCGGCCGGTGGCTCGGTTGGGCCAGCGTGAACCTGCCGGGCGACGGCGAGTAGGCACAGCACACCGCTCGCGACCAATTCGGCACGCCAGCGAAATCGCAGGTTGCCCCGTTCGGTTTTTTTCACGCGGCACAATCTACCCCAGCTGCGGTTCAAGACGAAAAAGGTCGCAGCTCTTGCCCCGAGCCATCAACGCAGTTCTGACTACCGACTGCCCGATCCGTGTTGTAGGACCAAAGCATCGATATCGTCTCCGAGTCAACCAAACCAATTCATCGATTGGAGCTCTTTCCATGCCGCTGATTCCACTTCGTCCCCTCCTCGATCACGCTGCCCAGAATGGCTATGGGGTCGCCGCCCTGAACGTCAACAACATGGAGCAGATCCAGGCCATCATGGAGGCCGCGCGCGCGACGCAAAGCCCGGTCATCGTCCAGGCCTCGCGCGGCGCCCGCAAGTACACCAACGACAATTTCTTGCGCCACCTGATGCTGGCCGCGTCCGAGCTCTACCCCGAGCTGCCCATCGTTATGCACCAGGATCACGGCAACTCGGTCGAGACCTGCGTAAGCGCCATCCGTTACGGCTTCACCAGCGTCATGATGGATGGCTCGCTCGAAGCCGATGGCAAGACGCCATCGAGCTACGAATACAACGTCGCGGTCACGCGCGAGGTGGTGAACGTCGCGCATCGCTTCGGCGTGTCGGTGGAAGGCGAGCTCGGCTGTCTTGGTTCGCTTGAAAGCGGCATGGGCGACAAGGAAGACGGGCACGGCGCCGAGGGCAAGATGTCGCTCGACCAGCTGCTCACCGACCCGGATCAGGCCGTCGACTTCGTCGGGCGCACCGGCCTCGACGCGCTGGCGGTGGCGGTCGGCACCAGCCACGGCGCCTACAAGTTTTCGCGCAAACCGACCGGCGACGTACTAGCCATGAAGCGCATCGAGGAGATCCACACCAAACTGCCCAATTGCCACCTGGTCATGCACGGATCCAGCTCGGTGCCCGCCGAGCTCTGCGCCATCATCAACAAGTACGGCGGC
>Ga0182027_10002361_pt1 | contig 30757 bp, 22 predicted proteins | sample 712E1DmetaG_FD_121300 | JGI IMG/M metagenome (GOLD analysis project Ga0182027, IMG submission 121300) | Permafrost microbial communities from Stordalen Mire, Sweden - 712E1D metaG (Illumina Assembly) | ecosystem: Environmental > Terrestrial > Soil > Wetlands > Permafrost | place: Sweden...
CGTGTGGTAGGTCAATGCGTCATGGGTGGCTGGTCCGAAAGGCCTCCTCCGTGCGCATGGGTAAAGGGTTTGCTTTCAATAGAACCTTGACGCCAATTCTGGCGGTCAGGAAGGTACAGGTTGTGGACCACATGACACGATCGACGGCATGATCTCGCATCAGGAGAAGATGAACTCGGTCGGAGCATTCACTTGCCATCTTCTTGACTACGCGTACAAGAGGAGCCCAGGCCACTAGGCAGGAGGCCCTTGGCAATAGCAGCAGCACGAGGTTGAATGGGAAAAGCTGGAGGATACGCGAGGCTCCTTCCGTCAACTGAGTGTTTCAAACTCAACCTTGGAATGAACCCCAGCCCCAAAATAGGCCGACAATTCCAAGGATGCTGCGCGAACGTCGTCACTATTGACATTGTGGTCTCGCCTGAGCACCTCTAGCAGATCCTCCTGGTTTGGATGGCCGAGGGCAAGCCGGTACAGAAGAACTTGCTCCTGTAGCCAGCGGAACTTGCCTTCCTGTTCGCTCGTCGGCACGGAGAAGAGCACATTCTGTGTTTCTGCCCCCTCAAGAATCCACCAGGGTTTCAATCCGGATGCATCGGCCATGGTCTTCTCGGCCATATCCGCCAATCGCACCCACGGACTCACGTTTCCCTCGCTTGGAGAAAGTATCTTGCCACCCAGCAGGTTAGCGAGTGACCGACGAATTGCGATACCGCCGTAACGCTGAATTCGCCCCTGCCGTTGCTCATGAGAAACAGGATCGGACGCCAAATCCCAATGTGCCAGAGTTTTGCACCAACAATGGAAGTCCAATCCTTCTTGCCCAATTGAGGTCGTCGCGAGCACATGAGGCCAAAACGGCGAATTAAAGGCTTTGCGCAACTCGTCCGGTCGAAGAGGTTTCTCGTCAGCTTCGCCCGGCAATCTATTCACTACTCTGGCCTCGGTGAACGGGAGTGCGGCATGGCAGCGAAGCGTGAATCTATCTTTCCCATCCTCCGAGTGGACAAAAAAGACACTGCTCCGCAGCCGAAGCACATCTCTCAGTTCAACAGCAAGGCTCTGGCCCGCGAGACCCTGTAGTCGAGAGGCGAGCCACAGGTGTTCATCGAGAACCGATTCTAGATTGCCCTCCACAATTGCCTTCTGAAGGCTCTCAGGATAGTGTCGTTCGCCGCCTCCAAGCGCCGTGACGAACCATGGCTGATCGAGATAGTTGCGAAGGCCGGACCATGCTACGTCGAGCGTATGGCGAAAGCCGCTGTTGGATACGGCCTCCGGCCAATGGCGCACCAAGGCACGACCCAGGACAACACCAGGTGCCGAGAGAGCATGAGAAGCCAGTTTCTCCAACTCGGAAGGACTTACTTCCTCGATTGATTCCGCCCGGGCCTCCTGGTTCCAGCGACGAAGAAGTAGCATTAGCGCACCTTCGGAGTCCTCAGACTGGGTAACGCGGGCAAGATCCTCCCAACCGCGCATCGAGGTCTTCCACATCCCAAGGCGAGCCTCGATCGATGCGAGTAGCCTCCAGACGGGGCGCTTGCTGTCGCCGTTGATCCGAATCCCGGCCTCCTGTAGCGAAGTTCGAATCTGTCGAGCCACCTCCCTGCGCATACCACTTTCTGTTCTCGTCATTGAAGACAGGGGTTCGGTCACTTTCACGAGCCAGGGGGATGGATGAAAAAGGGAGATGAGTGCTTCGCGCTTCGCTTTGGGCTGAAGAACGCTCCGCTTCGTCATTGATTCGTAGTCAACATTGCTGCCGCCGCTAAACTTGCATTCCAGGCCGTAACTGAGCAGCGCCGCGACACTCTGTGGAACAGCTCGAAAACGGCTGAATAACAGGAGCTTACCGAAGATAGGCCCCTCTGCAGAATCCATCCTCCAGCGCCCGCCCAGAGGCCACCAAGGTAACGACGGAGCAATCCAAGGTAGCACCAGCTTCTCTGATGGGATCAATCTATCGAGGGCACGCATCCTGGGCTGGGGCCACTCGTTTGGGCGGCGAAACGCATTTCTGTCTGCTCTTGTAAGCCCTAGGAGGCCAGCCGATTCACACGGTCGCCGGTTCTTCCATGCAACGTAGCTAGGGCCTAGTGTCTGAAGCGGTATCGGTACCGAGTTCCAGTAGGGAACTGCCCAGCTCTTGTCTGAATCGCGAAAGCTAACTGCGAGGTTCTTGTACGATTGAAGATCCTTCCCGTGCAAGTCGGCTGGCCAAGAGAGCACGGACGAGGTGCGAGATCCTTCGGGGTGTGCCATCCGTTCTGTTCTCGACATGATGGGACGTAAAATTGCTTCGATCTGCGCCTTCGCTGCTGCAGATTTATTGGATTTCAGACGACCGAGTCTGAGTTCGTTTTCCATCAACTGAAATGCGGCCTCGCAGTCGCTGCGCTTCGACTTCGCCTTTACCCCATTCCCATAAAGAAACCCAACCAGTTGCAAGAATTCGGTTCTATGAGCACCACCGTCAGCTTCTTCCCACCGCCTCGCGTATGGTTTGTAAGGGGTGGCCGATAGGAGTAATAGGCCGGGTGGATTAGGCATGTCTTCCCCGCGCAACAGTCGAAGGACGCGGGAAGGAGGCAGGTCCGCGTACTCCTGAACTAAGGTCTGAAAACGTTGAAACTCGTCGAATATGACTAGGTCTGGGTTCAGCCTATTGAGATTCGCGGCTGCCAAGGCGCTTCTCAGTCGGGCAACGAGCTCGTGAGGACTATCGACGAAATCTTCAAGCGCACGCAATAGCCACTCGCCATCGCGTAACCCGAGTTCTTCTCGGACGGCAGCATAGAACCCTCGACGCAGAGTTGCATTCTCCTGAATCAGGCCCTTGTAATGGTGGACCCATCCTCTCCAAGCCAAGTCATCTGCGATTGGCCCGGGCTTTAGCCGGAAACAATCCTGACGAAGTATCCGTAGGAGTTTCGGGAATTGATGTTTCAACAGAGCGAATATGAGCGCTCGTTCAGATTGTTGCCCTTTGCGACTGCGCCCGTCGGATTGTGGGATTGAGGTCTCTGGCGTCAACGTGTACAAGTGTAAGTCGCGATTACGCGGTGGATCCTTTGTGCCGACGAGCGTCAAACGATCAACAGCGCACAAGGCTTCTGGCCACGCACTTTCGGGCAGAACCTCCAGCAGTTTGCGCTTGTTCTGTGCAGCAATTGCTAGGCTGCTACACACATAAAAGACCACCACCGGCTGATTGCATTCACGTCGCTTTTGAGATATCAGCTCCCGAATGACGCCCTGGGCCACAACGGTCTTACCGAGGCCAACCTCGTCTGCGACTAGAAAACGCTTAGACCCCTTTGAAGAATGAAGTGCTCGCAACACCGCTTGAATCGTTGCCACCTGAAAAGGCTTCGGCTCCGTCATCTCGGTCCGCCCCTCTCGCGACGACCGAATACAAGTTCGCGACGAATTACAGGCCAGATTCTTTGAACGGCATCGAGAGCCCGAGCTTCTTCGGCTGATAGGGTTGCCTCTCGTGACGTGCGGATAGTATGGAGGTACCGCGCCAGAACATTGTCAGCCCGCTTGAGCTGTTCCGGATCCCGGATCCAGGCCTTCAGTGCTTGCTCTAGAGTTGGTGCCCAGAGCGATAGATCGTGTCGATCCTGTTTGCTCGACGTCCGGCTTTGACCGTCGCTCCAATCTCCACCACCGTCATCAGCTATCGAATCATCCAAGAGACTCCGAACCCAGGAAAGGAACGTCCGTACGTCGAGATACTCAGCGAGGAGCATCCTGTCTCGGACTTCGACGTCGAATCCGACAATTGGTGCCAGTTGGACCCATGTACAGCCTCGCTCGCCCAATTTTAGGGAGATGACGACGAATTCGGTCATCCTGGCCTGATTCGTGGCTAACAATAGCAAGCGCAGAGACCCGCGAGGCCACACCTGGAGGGGATCGCCCAGGCGTCCTGCCTGTATCTCCATGTCACCCGCAATCCCGTAAGGATCGTAATCGCCGCAGAGCGATTGGTCATTTGCATTGACCTCCTGCCGTATGTCCCAAGACGCCGCCAAGGAGTTTCGCACAGAGTTAATCCTGTCTTCCTCGATATCAGGAGCCTCAACAGACAGGAAGAGATCATCGTACACTTCGCACGTTTCGGAATTGAGAAACGCGTTCAGTCCGTCACTCACTTCTGAGTCAACCGAAAGACGCGCAATCACCTCTGCATTGGGTCCGAGCCATCCGCGCTGGGTGGCGTTGGCACTGCCGAGCCACAGGGTTCTTCCAGCCGCATGCTCCGTAAAGACCAGCTTCGCGTGCAGGCCCCTGGATTCCTCTTCTTCATCTGGGCTTGTGTCCGGCCCCTCAGCATCTGGTTCGATTTCGTCCTCAACTGGTGTACCGAGATACCTGAGGTTGTGGCTGAAGCCAGCCAGCGGTTGCCGAATTTGCGTGGTGAGCTTCTTTAGCTCAGGAAGTGTCGAGACGAGGATGCGTTCCGTAGTGTCGTCTCCCCATCTACCAAGGCGACCGATGATTGATCCGTCCAGATACGGCGAAACCACGACTAACCTCTTGAGCCGAGGTGGATGGTCAGGGAATTCACGCTTCTCACCAACTTCCCGAAACCGTAGGTCCTCCACTCGGACACCGCGAGGCCCCGTCCATCGTAGACGACCAAATTCGCGGATGATATTGTCCTCTTTAAACCTGTCCAGGTCGGCGCGACGCGCCAATGATCCAGCGAGAGCACCCAGTCCTTCGACGGGGTGTCCCTCTACATTCGAACTCACCAACACAAGGCCGAGTTCCCATGCCACCGACCTCGTCAGGTTTCGGCTGCCTAGCCAGACCCGCCACGAGTGAGAGCCATCCTCCCTGAGGTAGCGAACGAGAGCAGCCTTTGGATGCCACGAAGCAGTCTCGTCTGTACTTACCTCATGAACAAATCGGTCCATCAAGTTCAAGATCAGCACATTGCGGAAAGGTGTCAGGATCCGTCCTCGCTGGCAAACGACGCGAAATCTTCCATTTAATTGCTCGAAAGCGTTCGCAAAATCAACCTTACTACCCGACCCCCGATCGTCATCAAGGCCCGCAAGTGCGAGCAGAGATGCAGCCACAACAACAAGGTCGGCGGAATACGTCGCCAGTATCGCGCCATCGACGACTTCGCCGGGCTCCGGACGAAGAGCCTGCAGAAATGGAAAGCTTCGCCAGTGGGGGATTTCAGTCATGATTTTCGAGGTCCATGAGAATTCGTTTCACATTGCCCCAGCGATAGTGCAGCGGCTCCGCCAGAGGATGCTTTTCGTTGTCCCATTCGGCTCGTCTTTGCCTCCCCATTGGACCTGCTAGGCGAGCCCTATTACCTTTTCGCTTTAACTCCATTGAAGCGTAGACATCAAGGAGCAACTTCGGATCATCTGGATGAGTCAGCCACTCCTTAGTTTTTTCAAGCACCTTGACGAACAGAGCTGGCAGGCCAGGCGCGTCCTCGCAAACAGCCGGGATATCAACATCTATCGCCTCGTGTCGATATCTGGCGACCACATCGGGTATATAGGATCTATGCTTGGCGGAAGTCGACAACTTATCACGTTCATCACGAATTGCCTCAACCAAGGCGGCATAAACAGCGCGACCGATGGCAGCCAGCGACGCGACGCGACGTGCCCTATCCATGGCCGCCTTGTCTTCCACATCTGCAGCGCTGCAGACCGATTTTTGCCAGAGTGCGTTAGCCGCACGAACTCGCCCGGGATCCTCGGCCAAGCGAGCCAAAAGAGACGGTTCTTGCCCGCCTGATCTGCGGGTGGTGAGTAACTGCCTCTTCAGAAATGACGCTTCGTTAGTCAGAAGGCGGAACGTGATCGGCTCACTCTGATTTCGCCACGCAGTCGGAGGCGTTGGCAACATCGCAAAAAAGTTATGAGATTCCTCGATAGGAATGCCGTCATCATCTAGGACGTACGCCCGATGCCTGTCGGTCACCAGCATCCGGTGGACAGAGGCGCGTGAAGGCGACGATCCATCATCCAGCCTCCGCAACAATCCCCAATTGCTTAGGGCCGACCAATACACCATAGTTGCCGGTTGCGAACTGGCCCTCCGCTGGGGAAACACCCTCTTGCCGATGACCCCGTCAGTTTCCCCAGAGTTGAGTAATCGTCCAGTCAGCCGCACCTCTTCTTCGAGAACAAGCCTTTCAATTGACTGTTGTCGCTGTCGCGGATGATAAAGCGCGGCGACCCTCTGGTAGATCCAAGGGACAAATAGGGCGTAACGAAGGCGCGTTTGCTGAACCGAAGTTCCGGGGAAGAAGCGATCGGCATATGCCTGATGGAGAAAGAGGAATCCGATCTCATCGCGGACTCCCCGCATATCCTCCCGCAACCGAGCTTCCACACGGCGGATGGCTTCAGGGGAAAGGAGAGTCCATCCAAGTATTGGCTCCATCAAGGTCTACTCCAGTCGAGAGGTTTCTTGTACTCCTTGCTTTGAGTGTAGAGACGGGAGTCCATGAACAACTGGTCCATGGCCCGGGTCGATTCGACATCCGACCCGTCACCGAACCCCAGTTGACCTTGTGCTCTGTCGCCTGCGGTTGTCATCGCCCATCCCTCACTGTCTTGAGGGCTTCCTCCAGCGTGAGGGTCATGGTCTGATTCAGAATCTCAGCCTTGTAGTCGGCTGTGAGAGGTGTCTCAATGCCACTGCGGATCGCGTTCATCAAGTAAGTGATCCCGTCCATCCCCTCCTTGGCTGCTGCTACACTCGCAATCGCCCTCTTCGCTAAATCCGCAGCCGTTGGATGCGGGATCTTCCCGGAGGCGTTGAAGTCGGTATACAGGACGGTGGCGACGCATGGGTCGTCGTGAAATTCCTCGACCAGAACAAAGTTCTCGCCAGTACCCCGGCTGTAGGTTTCGCCCGTGCCTTCCTTCCGTCGCTCGCGACGCCAGAGCATGTCTGCGGCTTCGGCAATGGAGATGCCGTTGTCCAAGACGAGAATCTCCGCCGAGATTGGAGCGCCAGATTCATGCGGGACAAGCGTTGGGGCGTCACCGCGTGTCCGGCTGATCCGTGCATACTCTACTGGGAACGGGGTCTCGACCTTGATCCGCATTGCGATGCGTGGTTGCAATTCAGGTCCAGGGTCCGTGATCAGTGAGCCGAAGGCGAGGACGCCGACGTTCTTCCTCGGATGGCGACGCCTTGGATCGGCGGGAGGTGGGTCGAGGCGAGTCTTGTAAGGGCTCCCAGTGCGGGCGGTTTCGTTCATGGCGTCGTAGATTTCGAGGATGACACGCTTGGTACGGTACTCCTCCCACTTCCCTTCATCCTTGCGCTTCACAATGGGGAAGGTGTCCATGATGTAAGCCGCGGCGTCGCGAGGAGTCGGGAAACTCTTCTTGAGTCGCGCGAGGTCCTCTGCTGGTTCGTTCTCAACTGGACACCAGTTTCCGTTTACATCAACGGGGAGATATAACTGGAAGCACACTGCATCTAGTTCGCAGCGAAGCAGGAAGCGGCGCTCCTCATCCCAAAGGAAAGGCGGCCCGGCACTGCCGCAAGCTCGTGCGAAGGGTTCAAGATCCCATGCTGTGTAGCTCAGTTCCAGGACTCGAAGCGACATCCATATCTCAAGGGTCTGATCGCCCCATTTGCAGTTACTCGATAAGGACTCCGGGGCCGGGACCGGCAATTGATACGTAATGACGGGGTTTAAATTGATCCCGCCGATTTTATTCCGGCACACGTAGTCGCATGCGAACGAGTTTAGTGATGCAAGTAGCGCTGATGTTTTGGCGGCGTCTTCTGATCGCAGGTAGACCAACCGGAGGCTATGGCCAACGGGTCGTTTCGGCATCAGGGATGCCAGGAGGGTCCTATGGTTAGTCGGGCTTGTCACCAACGTGTAGGACAACAAGTAGTCACACTCGTACCAGTCGGGAACCGCGCGAAAGGACAGGGCTTGTGGCATCCAAAAGCGAGGACGCGGGAACCGCGCTGGATCTCTGTGCTCTGTAGATGTCAGGCTCTCCGGTTGGGCAGAGCGAACCTGTGCCGTCTTGCTGATAACAACGTCGGCGGCCCGGTGATCATACTGTTGAGTCATCTTCGCTTCGTAGACCGGCAGGAATGAATCACCTTCGTTGGCATAGTAATCAAGGAGAGGCCTGAGACCTCTGGCAACCAGTTCCTGTTCAGAGAGAAAGTGCTCGGACTCGTACGAAAGATCGACCATTCTAGTGCATTCCACGTTCCATGGCCGGTCCTTAGGTGGAACGCTGTCGTTCCGGAGCACTGGATGGATTCGCTGAAGCAGCATAACTAAGTCAGCATCGTGGCGCGAAGTAAAGGTTGCCGCCGTCCTTGTGTTCGGATTCAGGAGCAAGAAGTCGGAGGAGTTGAGCGTGAACTTCCGATCTCCCTCATTGAGCTCATCTACGCTCCTCAAATTGAAGGCCATGGATGTGCCGCGAGCGTTGCCTAGACGGCAGCCAGCCACCATCAAGCAAAACTTCATTCCGCTGTGGACATCGGGAAAGAGCTGGTCGCGGTTCTCGAAGTCAAAAAGAGAGACTAGTTCGTTTGAGTCAACGAGGTCTTGAAATAGTTCCTTCGCGCTCTCTCCGGACGAGACTGAACTAGGCAAAATCAGACCGAGGCGGCCACGGGTCGTGATGATCTGTCGGCTTCTTTCGGTGAAAAGCAAGTAGGAGTTTAGATTGCCCTGCCCCGAGAGCGGGAACGTTTGCGACGAATGGATGAACCCAGCTTCGGCGATACTCCGCCGACGACAAGCCAGCCAATCGTTGAAGAGATCGGGGTCGGTAAGCTTCAGCGCCTCAATTGCTAGAAGGCGCTTGGACCTCGTAGAAATCGCCTGGATGAACGGCGCACGGCCCGAGAAGAATTCCTGCTCTTCTGCGGATAAGACTTCCCATGGCGGATTTCCTAGCACAACATCAAACCCACCGTACCAGCCTGCTTGAAGGGCCTCTGCCGATTGTCCGCTCGTTGGTACGTGGAACACGTCGGGAAAGGCCAGGTGCCAGTGGAAAAACTGGTATTGTGTCGCCAGCCGTTCAATCTCAGCCCGCATCCATCCATCACAGGCATGGGGATTGTGCTCAATGCGGCGGAAGACCTCTTCGGTAATGGGGTAATTGAACTCCTGTGTCTTCTTCCAAACGAAGGCCGCGCACCACGTGTCGGCCCAGAAGTGGCCATTGAGATAGTCTCCGGAGCGGACCATCGCTTCGTACATTCTTTCTTTGTTGCGGATGGCCTCGATGGAGTCGTCAGGTGCCGCGTCAAGTTGCACCATGCTGGCCGCTAAGTCGCCAAGCCGCTCCCAGGGTTCTGTTGTCGCTGCGAACAGTCGGGTCTGCTGGTTGCGCTCGTCCTTGTTCACTCTCTTAAACTTGGTGCAAATCTCCCTATCGTCGCCTTCGATCGGCGTGAACGCTTCGTCGGGAATTCCCTTTGCGAGAAGTGCAGGCGTCGCACCGAGCAAGCTATTGCCGACGCGGATGTGGTGATCGAGGAAGGATAAGGGCTTGCCAGGTTCGATCGCCTCAAGCCACAGGCTGACGCGACAGAGTTCTGCCGCCATGGGATTCATATCCACCCCGAAGAGACAGCGACCGATGACGTCTCGTAGGGCATGCTGGTGAAAAAGTGGTGAGGGTTCACTCTCCCCCTGGGCACTGGCCCGGACCCGAGCCAGATGATCGGCCAGCCGATGAGCAGCCCCAACCAGGAAGTGGCCGGAACCTACCGCCGGATCACAGACCTTGAGGGCCAGGATGGCCCGCTCAGCCTGTGCAGGGGTCTTGCCCCGGATCGCCTCTTCGACCACCGGATCCAGCGCGGAGTCAAGCAGGGACTGCACGAGCGAGTCCGGTGTGTAGTAGGAACCAGAAGTCTTGCGCTGATTGCCTGCGACCGAGGCAAGGGTAAAGACGCCCGCATCGACTTCCATCGTAGGGTTCAGCTCTAGCAGGCTTTCGTAGACGCTCCCCAGTTCCTCGCTTCCCAAATTCCTGTAGTCCACCAGCCGCCAGCCACTACGATCCTTAACCAGACCCAGATTCCGGATTGCCTGAAGCAGTGGCTCGTTGGAGAGTTCGGCAGCTTCCAGATCGGGCATGGCATCGGGGCCAAACAGGAAGCCACCGAGAGCCGGGAGCCCCAACTCAGGACAACCCCGATCATCCCCCAGTCTGGCAAAGACCAGACGCAGCCCAACCCAGAGGTCTGCATGCCGACTTCCGCGAGTGCGCTCCGCCATCCGTCGCAGCCGCTGACCGCTGTAGAAGCGGGCATAGCGAGACCGGGCTTCATCGGAGGCATTAGGCGAGTGCAGCAGGTCCCTGTCCTCTGCCACGAAGAGGAAGATCAGCCGGTAGACGAGCCGGAGCAACTGGCGGTAGAGGTCCTGCTTCTGCAACTCACCGGCCTGGAGACGATCACGAAGGTTCTGGTTTGCCTTGTGGGCAATGAATCCGGTTCCGAGGCTCTCAAGAGCCTTCTGAACGCCGACGCGGAGTTGGTCCAGTGCCCGGCGTCCCTCTGTCTCCGCTTGCTTCGACCAGACTTCAAGCCAGCAGGTCTCTGGGCGGTCCTGCGCGGTGCCCTCTAGCCGGGACTGATGGCAGAGCAGCCAGAGAAGTCGGAAATCCGAGTAGGCTTCACCGTCAAGTATCCCTTCGAGATCGAACTCCACATACGCCTGACGCGTGAGGCTGGCATTGTCGCGCAGGATAAGGAGCTTCAGGCCATTCGAAGCCAAAGCCCAGAGGTAGTTTTCGGATCGGTTCAGATACTCCTGAACCATCCCATGCGGGCTCGCCTTGCTGGCTCCCTGGATGCGCTGCTCACTGCGCTTGTCGAGATCGGCACGGAAGCTCACGAGGTGGATGGGCACCTGGTAATACTGGCCCGGCCAGACGTGAGAGATGGGGTAAGTCTTCCCGTCGATCTCGACGGGGCTGGCGACGATCAGGCGACCGTAACCAAGCTCCTGGAAGAGTTGAAGGAGCCAACGTTCGCGAGTGAGGGTGGTGCCGAGATCGGTGGACGGCAGCGCCGCTTGCGCCTTTCGAAAGCCTGACCAAAGCGACAGAAGGCGCGTCCAAGATCGGCTGATGGCTTCGTTGAGTTTCTCCCCCGCGCCTAAGTGATAGTCCTCGGGCTTGAGGCCGGGCAGGTTTGTGCCCTCCATCAGACGGCTAAGCAGGTCGGAAGGAAGGAGTGCGCCTTCGGTGCGGATATTGAGGAAGGGCTGATGGCGGCTCACGTCAGACCTCCCTTACCGGCATGGGGAGCAGCACGTAGATCCCCAGCACATCCGGTGGCCGCTGCGCCTCAACTCGAATACTGCCCCTTGCCCGCGCAGCCTGACGAACCCGCTGGTGTGCCTGGAGCAGAGCTTCAGCCCGCTCGTCGCAGGCCGCATTGAGCCGCGAGGTTAGATGAGGCATTCCGTCGATGACGTGCTGGAGAAAGTCGCGGATCTGTTCGGGCGCGATATTCCCCGTGGGCGCTGCGAGCAAGAGACTCTCCGCTCGATCCGGCTCCAGCCAATGGGCCTGACTCGGTGCCCCCTCGAAGGCCAGAAGATTCGCGTCCTCTGCCAGTAGCGGAAATTCCTGACCGCTCCGAGTCACGATCAGATGCATGCGATGGCGCAGAAGCAAGAGTGTTGTGCGAGTCGAGACCGCTTCGGTCCGCATGACGCCGCAGCGGCTCGCCACACTCTGACCAAGTGGATCCAGGGAGGTATCCAACACATAGCTGGCAAGGCTCTCCACGAACGGATGAATGCGACTCAGCAGCAACCCCTTCTCAGGTGCTGGAGTTTGGAACCGAACAAGGAGCTTGTCCTCCTCGACCGGCAGGGCGTCTTTCAATGCACGGGTGCACTCTGACAGATCGATACGGATGCCCTTGCGCTCGTGGGTAAAGCCAGCCCCTAGACCCCGCAGCGCGTCACCAACAAAGGTCTCTACGTCCACGCCCATTCCGATGGCCTCCCGTGCGGCCTCCAACTCCTTGTGGACTTCCTCGGTCTTCAACGCATGCTGGGCGAAGATGGTACGGGACTTTTTCTCACGATCTCCGGCGGCTTCCCATTCGGCATAGAGATCCTGCGTCTGCGGCTTGAAGTAATCCTCAAAGCCGGGGAGTAGTTGCTCCTGACTAGGGGGTGAATCCAGGCCGCGCAGCACCAACCCCTCGAAGACCGCCTCTAGAACCTCCTCGGACGTTGCCGGAACTGGCACTGAGATGCCGAGCGAACTGCGAATCTTCTTATGCTTGCGGAGAAGTACATCCAGGACGATGCCGTCGATCTGATTGTCCTTGCCGAACAGGGTCAGCACCTTCACGGTCTTCTTCTGCTGCCCATAGCGATCGACGCGGCCTTCTCGTTGCTCATGGCGCGTTGGATTCCAACTGAGGTCGTAGTGAACAACGGCGTCGAACTGATCCTGCAGGTTGATGCCTTCACTCAGGCAGTCAGTGGCAACCAGAACCCGGCGCGGGGCTTCCCCCAATTCATTGATCCGCTGCTCACGGTCTGCAGGGGCGATAAGGCCGGTCACAGCGGCAATCTCCACGTCTGCGAACTGGCGCTTCAGGCCTGAGCGAAGATGGTCCGCGACATATTCTGCCGTTGGAATGAACCGGCAGAAAACGATCGGATTGAAGCCCTCCTCCAGCAACTGTTTGACCTGGGCAGTAACCAGATCGAGCTTGGTATCTGGCTTTCCAAAGAGGGCTTGGGCCTCCCGTGCCAGAGCCAACAGGCGACGACGTGTCCGTACACCTTCATCGTCTGCGTCTCCTAAGTCACTGCCAGGTACGAGATCCGAGACCACAGGAGCGTCGCGGTCATCGCCGATGTCCATGACGGACGAGCGGCCTTGTTCATCGGCTTCCCCGGTTGTCTCCGCGTCCAGGTTAGAGGCCCGCGTCGTGAGCGTAGATGCGGCGGCGGCTGGGCTCGACGCCATGGACCTCAAGAGGGCCAGAGCTGACCACCACCTCACCCGTCTGCGAACCATGGTCCCGGTCTCGTCCTGGACAGTTTCACGGACGAAGGCCAACACCTTCTTAAAGAAGGCCCGGTACTCGGGACTGAGCAAATAAGATTGCTCGGCCTCTTTACGTTGTGGGAAGGGGGTGTCGGAGTTTAGGTAGTGTTCGATGTCGCCGCGTTTGCGCTGTACGAGGTGGATCGCGAGGCGCTCTCGGTGAACCCGATTGGCGTCTCCTCCCAAGTCTGTAGGCAGATTAGCGAGTGCTGTATCGAGGACGGCCAACAGAGAGCGAAAGGCATCCTCATTGCCAGAGTGGGGAGTTGCCGTAACCAACATCAGGTGGCGATCCTTTCCCTCCGCCAGTTTGCGAAGGAGAAGGTGTCGTTGATGTTGGGCGCTGCTCACTCTACCGGCGTGAGCGCAGGTGTGGGCTTCGTCCACAATGACGAGTTCCGGGCAGGTACGGAGAAAGTCATCTCTGCGATGGTCGGACTTGATGTAGTCCAGAGAAACGATAGTGAATGGGTAATGCTCGAAGAGGCTCTCCCCTCCTCTGCACTCGGATTCAAGACGCCGAGCTGTACCGGCCAGGACCAACTCCGCCTCGATCTGGAACTTGCTCTTCAGCTCCCGCTGCCACTGCTCAGCGAGGTGAGGCGGACAGAGTACCGCCATGCGAGTGATTTCCCCGCGATCTAGTAGCTCTTTGGCGAGAAGAGCTGCCTCGACGGTTTTACCGATGCCAACGTCGTCAGCAATTAATAAGCGCACGGGGTCTTGTTTCAGCCCCATGAGCAAGGGAACCAACTGGTAGGGACGAGGCTCGAAGTTTAAGTGCCCGAAAGATCGAAACGGTCCGGCGCTGGCGCGGAACCCGAGGCGTAGAGCATCCCGAAGCATTCGAGAAGAGCGATAGTCTCCCGCCTGCTCAGGGATGGGGTACTCGAATTGGGCAGGGCTGATCTCTTCAAGGCCGCAGAGGATGCCGGTGACTTCCATGTCTCCACCACCTAGGGGGCGAAGCATGGTCATCTCCTCTGAGCTATCCGGTAGCACTACCCACTCGCGACCACGTGCACGGACTAAACTGCCGACCGTGAAACTCATGCCAAGCTCCCGAACACAGAGGGAAATCTCTTCACTACCTCTTCCCAATTTTCCGCGTGGTGAAATCGGATGACCTGATATCCAGCATCCTCCATACAGGCGTATTGGACCTTATCCCGATCCTGACGTTCGGGGAAGTCGTGGGGTGGCCCGTCCACATAGATCACGGCCTGATGGTCATCGTACGAAAAGTCTGGCCGCGTCATGCATGGCTTGAAGAAGACCTGCGACCGTGTAGGCAATCGGAGGTTCTTTGTGTAGAGGAAACCGAGCCAATCCTTTTCGAGCTTGGACTCACACTGCTTGATCAGATCGCGGAGGTGATCCTCCCGGCTCTTGGCGCTGGATGAGACCTTGAGGGTTCCCCGCCGCATGGCGAGGAGGTAATCCCGTACCAGGTGGCGATCCAGGAGCTCGTGATCCCACTGATTGCCGTACGACATCAAGCAGTCGTAACAGGCAGCCTCGCATGCCTCCGTCGAACCCTTGGGGAAATGTAGGTCCTCTCCACTCTCCGGATCGAAATGCAGCAGGCCAAGCGCTGTGTTGGCCACATCAATCAGGGCGGTCTGGCCATCTTCCACCAAGCGTCTTAATACTCCCGCACCTCCCTCAGCACTCTCATAGATCAGAATCTGATTGCGAGGCTCTACCGAGGGGAGCGGCTCTGCCGCCAGTTCAGAATCCTCCAGTTGAAACCAGACCTGAATCGCATTCTTCAGAGCTGCCTGAAGGGTCGCCATGAACTTTTCGTCGCGACCGGGTACAGGCTCAAAAAGAAGACAGTTGCGCCGATCCTCAACATAGGGAATCACGCGAGCCACGCTATTGGACATCTCCTCGACATCTGCACTGTCTTGCTCATCCAGGTCTTTCTGAGAGGCCCAGTAGCCGCGTTCGAGATCCAGGACAAAGCCATCTGGCTTGGTCGGATCACGACGCCGCATGCCAAGGTTCACCCTCCAGATGGTGGCGGCATCTCCGTAGTGCAAAATTGCCAGGGGCGTTGTGCCATCGTAGAGTTCAGCTTTGCGTGGACTCGGCTTCCCGCCCCGCTCCTCGAAGCGAATTGAGGTTTGGAGGTCAAAGCCTTTGCGGAGTCGTTCTTCCTCATCGGAATTGATTCGCTCCCTGCGGCGGGTCGCGACATTCTGAAGCCGGAACATATTGGCGCGGGCCATACCCAGGCCTAGGCCGCAGTGCTCGCAGACATCGGAGCCTGGCTGGCCCTCTGGGGCCGTGTGAAGATAGCCGCAGGCAGTGCATCGTTTCATCTGACCAAGAATCGGACCATCGCCAATTGGCAGGATCACCTTGTTGATCTCGTAACGGCTACCCTCGTGATAAACGATGGCCCTTGGACCGAACTCGGATATAGCCAGGAACCGTGGACGTGAGAGGAACTCTTCACCCGACTTTTCGCGAACCTGCCTTCGACCGGGAATGAAAGCCGAGAGGGGTAGCCGTGGAAAGTTGTATCCCGGCAGGAAGCCTTCGCTCGCGAAGTAACGGTAGCTGTAGAAATCAGACTGCATCATGTTGTCTGACTCGCAGAGAAGCTTCAACTGCGCCTCAGATTCCCGGCGCAACCTCTTGGCCTTCTCCTGGTCCTTGGGAGATCGCGTGTGATCCAGGATGATCTTGTTTTGAAGTTCCTGCTGATTCCTGGCACTGCGATACATCGTTCGCCAGCGGTCGCAACTGACATCGAACTGATGCTCTAGCTGGAGGAGCACGCGGTCGAGCCACTCCTGTGTGAACCACGCCGCGCTTGAGAGTTCCTCCTTCAGACCATTGAGGATGGCCACCGCCTTGGTTCGCGTGGCGATCTTGTAGATGGGGTTTGCCATCTGGGTGGACACGGATGGCAACAGCTTGAGGCTGGGATTCTCTCCCTCCAGATCGAGGATGTCCCGAAGAGATCGTTTGAGATCGACCTTGGTCTCAGCCAGCCACAGCGCGTGAATGTGCGACCGAATCAGATCCTCGTTCGCTAAGTCCAGGCGTGGAGTGGCAACGCGCCCTGCCACCATGCGGTCGGGACGTTTGAAGAAGTATTGGTCGTGGGAGCTTCCGGTGCTGCAGTAGCTGTAGACCAAGGCGGGTTGGCCACTACGGCCTGCCCGGCCACTTCGCTGAGCGTAGTTCGCGGGAGTCGGCGGGATGTTGCGAAGGTTGACGACGTTGAGATCAGAGATGTCGACGCCCAACTCCATCGTAGGGCTGCAATAGAGAATCTTCAGCCGCCCCTCCCGGAAGGCTTCTTCGCGCTCTTCGCGTTGCTTGGAGGGAACCTGAGCCGTGTGCTCTCGGGCCTCCATGCCCAGCAGGTGCTGAGCTGCTTCCTTATAGAAGGATACAAAGTACGGGTTTGGAATTACCTCCACGCTCGATTCAGTGGTCTGCAATAAGGGGTCGTGGGCAACGGTGCCATCTCCAACCTTCCAGATGATGGCGTCAGCGGGGATTTGATAGCCATGTACGTCGCCACTGCTGTCACGAACCTCCAGGAGCCCCGCTATCCGAAGTAGATCGAAGAGCTGACGAATGATGACAGTAAGGTCGGTCCCGGGCATTGCAATTCCTGGGATCAATCGGTTAGCTTCTCGTTTAAGGAATTGCCCGAAGGAACTTCGAGGCCCGACAAAGGTCAGGCTTTCTCGATATGTATTGTCGTCTGCATCACTCTGCCGTGGATAAGCTAGGGTAGCTCGCTCCATCTGCTCATCCTCATCGAGAGACCACGGCTCCTTGAGCCGCTGGTTGCTTCGCTGCTTGAGCTGGTCCTGATAATCCGATCGGAGATAGTCCACCTTGATGGCCAAGTCTCTGCGAAGAACATCCAATAGGGTCCGACACCACTTCGTCCGATCGGACGGAGACCCGTTTAGAAGGAGTGTGTGCTTCCCAGCCCACTCCTCCTCCGCTGCACAAAGATCAGTGAGGCTCTTGTACTCAAGACGCAGCAGACCAACCTGCTCAAGATTCGGAAGGTTGATGCGCCACCCACGCCGCAGGTCTCGATAGAGCCTATACGCAAGCAGATCCTTCAAAACCTGCTTGGTGTCGTCTCTCGCAGCAAACTTCAGCGTTGGATCAACGGCGTAGTCCGCGAAGGGCAGATTCAAGACATCAAACACCGCATGGCTTAGTCGATCATGGGTGAGCCCGGCAGCTCCGGCATGGTCGACGGCATGGTGAAGTGCCGCTCGAAGCAATCCCGTCTCGGCAAAATCGTTGAAGTGCCCCGCCTGTAGCGATGCATCTTGCCTGTTGTCAGTGAAGCTGAGAAGCTTACGAGCCTTATCCTCCATCTCCGATGCAGACTTCAGGTGACGAATCGCCGAGAGACTGAGAACCGTCGTGGCAGTGCTGCGACCTTCGGAACTAAGCGTGGCTAGTTTTCCGAAATCCTTTCGCTGGCGCGGACTGTAGGTTACGCGGCAGTTGGGGCAAAAACAGAACGGAGTAGACAGAAAGACCACAGGGATGCCGCTGGAAGTCTCGTTGCCACCTTTGCCGAAGGCGTATGGAATTGGACGTTTGTCACGGCGATCCCTGCGCAGACGGAGGCTGCCCTTAAATAACTCCTTCCATTCATCTGGTAATCGCTCCAATTCGGCTGTGGGGTCGCTAGGCCACGGCTCCTCCAGCGCCATCAGGTATCCGGCGTGGATGTTCTCGTCTTGGCTCTCGTCTTCCCCCGCAGGTCGCGGAACAACCTCTAGCTCCCCTGCCTCCCCCTGCAGGTACACGCTGTAAAACTCCTGACCACATGAGCGGCAAAAAGCCAGAGGATATAGACGCTCCTCCCGGTGCTGCTCCGGGCGAAACAACTGAGGCTGTAGTGTCAACCACCGATCGTCGCCGGTCCCTAACGTGGCGTAGACGGCATCTCCTTTACTGATGAACTGATGCAGACGGAAGGCGAATGGGCGATTGCCACTCACGGGGTCCGGATCGCATTGGTAGCCATGAAGCAGCCAGCGTTGAATAGTTGACTCGCAGGCTGCTGCGTCGAGCCCTGTTAAGTCACCGAGTTGCTTCGCGACCTGCCCTACAGTCTTTGGGGTGGCACGTTTAAGGTGTTCGGTGCCATCTTCGTGTTCAAGGCCGAAGGTTGTCTCCAGCCAGCTCGCCATGGGATCCTGGCAGAATCCCTGAAAAGAACTTGGGATCTCGAAGCTGGGATCCTTCACTCTGTTGCCGAGCTGCTCTACGACACTCGGATCGTCGAGCGAAAACTCCGGAGTGATCCTCCGAAGTCTCTCAGTGATGACGTGGTCTGGTGAAACCGGCGATCCAAAGAGGCGGGAAGCTACCGCAGCGACATCCTGCTCGATGACTGCAAGCGTGGCACCAGTGCCCATCGTGGCGGACGTGCCGACGCAAATGACATCCTCGGCTTGAATGGTTTCCCTGAGGCGGCGGACCAACATGGACACGTCCGCACCCTGCCTGCCGCGATACGTGTGCAACTCATCCAGCACCAGGAACTTCAGGCCACCAGCAGCTTTAACGAGATGTTGGCGTTCCCGAGGACGGGTGAGAATGAGTTCCAGCATGACATAGTTCGTCAACAGCACATCTGGAGGGTCGTTAAGAATCTTGTCTCGGGCTTCCTCATTTTCTTGGCCGGTGTACCGGGCAAAGCGAACAGGAGGCTTGCCTGCGGGGAAGCCTGGGCCGAGGAATTTCTCCATTTCGCCTAGCTGACTATTCGCCAGCGCGTTCATGGGATAGACGACGATCGCCTGGATACCGTGGCCGCTTCCCGTCTTCAACACATGATCGATGATGGGGATGAGGTAGGCAAGGCTCTTGCCTGATCCTGTGCCGGTGGTCAGGACGTAGTTGACATCCTTTTGGGCACAAGTGAGAGCTTGCGCCTGGTGCCAATGGAGACGGAGGGCAGCGCCCACTGGGTTCTCTGTCGTTTTGCCGCGCCGGAAGATTTCACGGCACGAGGGATGGAGCTTCTTTTGATCCACCAGCTCGTCGATGGTTGGACCTTCGACAAACGCCGGGTTGAGCTGCACCAAAGGCTCGGGCCAGAGAAAGCCCCCGTCGAGACGAGAGTTGATGAACTGCCCGATCTGGTCGTCCTGGATCCCCAGGAAGCCCTTCACATAGGCGCTGTAATCCCCAATTAGCTCTGCGCGGTAGCGGAAAATGTCCATGCGATGTCCTTGACCACCTAAGTATTGCACTGGCGGGCACGATTTGGGATGTTTGTTTGCGGCTCGGCGAGGCCCAGCTAGGCTGTTGGGTGAGGGAAACGGCACGGGAGGAACGGTCGGAGCGGTGGTGGACTTGATGGGAGGGTGGAATAGATGGTAACGAAGCCGCCAGTGAGGACCTCCGGCAGGGCGGGGCGGGAGGTGGTGAGGTGAACGGGTGGCCAACATATACTCGGGGCGGAGGACTCCATGAAAGATAGCGTAGAAGCTCGCGCAATGGACCGGGCGAGAAAACATTACGAAGACAAATCCTGGAAGGTGACAAATGTGTCCCGAGTCCGCAAGGACCATAAGGGGTATGATCTGTTAGTCCAAAGAGGGTCAGAAGAACTCAAGGTGGAGGTAAAGGGCTCGAAGAGCCCATACCACGGAATCCCCGACCTCCACAGCAATGAACTCGATGACCAAGGCCGATTGATTGCCGACTTCCTGTTCGTCGTGTATCTCCCTGACGACCTGCCTTCGAGGTTGGCGATCATTCCTCGGAATGCATTCCCTCCGGATTGCATGCAGCGAAAAGTCACGTATTGCATACGCAGCGCGTGGAAGAACGCGGCGTTTGTCAGACGATTCATGGAAGAGGCGTAGCGAGATTATGCATCCGATCTGACACAGATGGCAGTGCCGTCACGTGCGACGCCAAAAGCGGCTGAGGTGGTGAGCAGTACGGAGGGGCCGTCTCTCGCCGGAGCGGTCATGGCCTTGGGCCGCAGTGATCTCCGCCCTCCGCGACACGCGGTCTCAAGAATCGCAAGAACCACCAGCGTTGCCACCAGCGCCGGATTCCATTCCGTCCTGTCATGCTCAGGCGAGGTCTATGGGGTTCATACTCCATTTGAAGCCCGTCGTCTTTTCTGGTCTGGGGTATTTTTCTATGAGCTGCTGTAGCGAGGAGGTCGATGGGTCCAACGGCTTTCGCGTGCTCAGATAGTTAGTCAGCGCATCCTTGATGATGTCGGCTGGCTCCGCAATGCTGATGTTCGTGTTGAGCATGTAAGTAAGTGACATGCTAGGCGATTGTGCCACTCTCGGCTCTTGTACGCCGCCCCACATCATGCCGACGACGCGTGGAGAATCGCCCGCGAAGATCGGGGAGCCACTGGAGCCGCCCTGCTGCATGATGTCAATGGTGAACCCATGAGGCCGGGGACTCGAAAATGGATAAACGCTGCTGATAATTCCACTGCGAATGAAAGGGCCGAGCTGATTCACCTTATCCTTCAAGACGAGGGGTCTTGTGCCTAGCGGGTAGCCCATCGTGGCTATCTCCATGCCTGGTCTCAGGGAGAAGTCTTCGGTTGCCAACTCCAGGAAGGGCACCCCCGTGATTTCGAGTTGCACGAAGCCTACATCTGGAACGTCTTGGCCGTACCAATCATTCTCAGGGGAGAACCCCTGCAATGCTGCCAGGTTTCGAATTTTCAGGTTCAGGACTTGGCCGCCTAGTTTGTCATCGGACACCATGAAGATGAACGCGCCACCGCCGCGCTCTCCGGTGCCGGGGATCGTAGGAAGCTTCCAGAGTGCCTCCACGACATGGCGGTTTGTAGCAGCCACACCGTCAGCAGTCACAAGGAAACCAGTGCCGATGATGTCCGGGAACGGTGGAGGCTGGCCTATCGGAGCCTGGACCATCCTGGACATGAAGCCGACAATGCAAGGGCTGGCGGATTCGTATAGATCAGTGAGCGGCATAAGCCATCGTAGTCCGTGGAGCCGACCCGGAGTAGATCGCGTTGCTCCAGGAGCTTATGGACGCTTCCCCTCAAGAAAGAGCGCCGACTCAATAGTCGCCCCGTTGACTGAGGTAGCGTGGTAAACGACGTGAAAATCCCGGTCCTCAATCGGAAGCCACGTGTAGCGCAGCATGTCGGTCATCATTTCCGCCAACGATTTACTCTCTCGAAGTCGCGGTAAGAACTCGTCGAAGTCGAGAATCGCAATGCTGTCGCCCGGCTCGACCCAGTGCCAGTAATCGCGGACGAGCAGGATATGGTAAACCATCCTGTACGTGTCCAGGCTTTGAGAGAGCTTGCCCCGTTGAAGAAGAAATCCTGGGTTTGCCCTACCGAATTCGCGTATCCGCTCAAGCTGTTTAACACCCTTTGCGACATCCTTTTCCCGCTCAATCCGCTCATACGGCTTGTATGGCTTACGCAGCCATTTCAGTTCGGCTAGCACAACAGTAGAGCTGGCCTGATCCTCGATGAGTAGGTCAATCTCAGCGGAACGGTCCGGAAGCAAGATGGAGAAATCCATTCCATATCCTGGATTAGCCGACCTCAGAAGCTCTCGCATCGCTTCTTCCTTTTGAGTGTTCTGCGCAGAGAAGAGAGCAGGGTAGGTGTACGAAAATTGGCGCAGAGCATTGTCATCGGCAGCGCTAACTAAAGGGAACTGCGGCGCGACCGCGAGACTTCCATCCTGCATGCCCAAGGGAACGAAGGGAGTGATACAGAGGCTGGTGAATGACTTGTTCTCCGGATGCAGCGTTAAGTCTTCGACGACAGCCCCACAAGCATTAATGGGCACGCCAGAGATGGAGTGCAGCCTGTTCACCCACTCCGATCGTGTCTTCACCATGACCAGAGATGATTCTGGAATCGGCTGCCCAGGCGTCGGCCATGGGTAGCAGATGTACTCGTGAATCGCGCACAGAATCAGGAGGGCTACATAGACCGCTTTAAACTCCGCAAGGCTGTACCCATTCAGCTGGAAGGTGTCCGGGTGCCGGAAATTGGTATCAAGGCGCTCTTGGTACTCAGGACGCAGCGCTTCGATCAACTCAAGTGACGGCTCGTAGCGAAATTTCTTCTGACGACTCCCTGGTCGTGCCTCATTAAAGAGGTCGCTGAACAAGCGTTGCACTTCGGGGGATTGGCCTGTCCGTTTTCGCTTCTTTCGGATCTCCTCTGCCGGATGGTGCAACTGCTGATAGGCGATCACCTGACGTTGGCGGGTCGAATCACCTGGGATGTGAAAGCGGACCGCTCCATTGGGCATCAGGTCCATGCGTTCATGGTTCTTGTGCCACAGCGGAAAAATGTTGAGAAAGTTGGTGTACCGTCGGCTGACATTGTGCGCGAAACCGGCATCGACCTTGAGGCGTCCATGGTACGTGTAGTTCTGCACGAGCCGAGACGCTGGCTTCCCATGAAGTGCGATGAAGTGGAAGCCGCAGATAAAGCGATCGAGGTTAATGAGAGCGATTCTGTGGCGCGTGCTATCGGCTCCAAACTGTTGGAGGAAGGTTTCTAGCTCAAAGGCCATCGCCGTCAACAGTGCCCACGTTGCCACATTCCGAGGCTGGCGCAGCAGCGCCATCGAACAATAACACTCGTCCGAACGAGCCTCAACCGCTTGAACGGCTTGCTGCATCTCAGGCGTGCATTCGCTTTTGAGGTAGGGCATAGGGCGGGAACCGCAATGGCGGATCGCGCCATTGTCTCTCCACAGAAGTTTCGCTTATTATACGCCCATGGATCGGCGCAAGATATACATGCAGTTCATGCTGCGGGAGGCCTGGCATTGCCAGTTCCTGGAGGCCGACCTGAAGACGCCGCTACCGCGCAAGCTCACTTTCGCGGACCCAGGCAAGATCATCGAGATGGCCGAACGCGGCGGCGCATTGAAGGACCTCGCCGCGCGGCAGGCGATCGATTACGGCATTGAGCTGGGCCGGGGCAGCGTGTTCTTGATGCTCACGCCGGAGCAGTATGCGGCGCTGAAAGCACCGGCCAGCCGCCGACGTTAAGGCCGCGTTTTGCACAAAAATTGGTGCGCGGTAATCGGCTATTCTGTATAGATGCAGCAGAATCATTCCAACTCGTCGCCAACGATCGCTTCCCCGATCGTCATCTTTGACACCAGCGCTCATAACCGATTCGAGCGCGGCGGTGAAGACGCGGATCGCGTCATCGCGCGAGTCCGCTCAGCCCGCTTCGTTCGCATCGGGGGGATGAGTGTCGAGGAGTTGTTTGGCACCAGTGACACTCACCGGCGCGGGTCGCTTTTTACTTGCTCGGAGAAGCTGATTGCAGGCACGGAGACCGACACGTTGCTCCCGCCGAACGAGCTTCTCAGGCGTTTGGTCCTGGAGCACCAGAAGTGTCCGTGGATATTCAACTGGATGTTGGTGAACGTTCAGAACGGAGACTATCACCACGAAATCGCGGCGCGGACGCTGCTGAATGATGAGGCCTTGTCCCTGGAGCAGCGCAACCAGATGAAGGAGTTGGACAGGCAGCACCGGAAGATGTTCTCCAGCTTGCGATCGAAGGTCGAGGCGTTGTTTGCGGCGCGGGGCGACCAGCAGCCGCTGACGTTCGAGGATGCCTTGGTTCACATCGAGAATGAGCCTCAGTCGGTGCGGCTCGGCTATGCCCAAATGTTCTATGAGAAGATCACCGGCTGGAAGATCAGTCGCTTTGGTGTTTCGGAGTTCATGGAAATCTGCCCGCCCTTTAAGGCGCTTGTATATGCAACGCTGCTGCCGATGTACGACCTTGCGATCCGCGACAAGCACCGGGGTGAGCGTTTTCAGGCGGGTCGCGCCGACCTAATGATGGCGGTCTACCTGCCGTATTGCGATGAGTTCGTCACCGATGAATGTCACGGGGAGCAGGCGCGATGCTTGAAAAAGATCGCGCAGGTCGCAGGATTTGCAACGGAAGTCCTGTCGTATGACGACTTCATAAAGCGGCTGCCTGTGTAGCATTGCACAACAGCGGCGCGGCCCGGCCCATCTCGGGTGGGTCTTGTGGTCGCACAGACTATGGTCTCCAGGTTAAGGTGTTTCCGGTCGAGCCGCGACTGTGGCGGCAAGCTGACGGTGTGGCCCACCGGCGTTCGGGACGGGGGAGAAGAGCGTGGTCACGGTGCGGCGGACGCGGCGATGTCGCAGAGGGGGAAGCCGGGGCGAAGTCGTTCATGGCGGTGAAGGTACCTGACTGGTTCCTCCCTGACGGTCGGAACACCTGCCTCAGCTACCACGGCGATCCCTCCCGATGGGAGAAGGTTGATGGGGGCGTGCTCCTGTCCGCAGTTTCCCGTGGGCAGGAGTTTGTTCTCGACTGCGACCGATTTCCAGAAGCTGTGGGGTGGCTGCAGAGGATGCTAACATCCACATCGCGGCCATTGGTCCTTCATTGACGCTCTTCACGTGATTCTACTCAACTCCGCAGCGGGCTCTGTCGTCGAAATAGTCGGGAGTATCCTTCAAACCAGGAGGCGTCTATGCATAAGGGTGTTGATTGGAAAGCGGCTCCCAAGAGCGCTGTCTGGTGGGCCGTAGATGCGGATGGAAAGGCGCACTGGTTCAAGTCGCCGAACGTCGCGCCCTTCACCGCATTCTGGTTCGCGGATCAGGAGCGTGCACCGCTTTTCGGATACGAAGGAGACTGGCGCGAGAGCCTCACGACGAGGCCTGATTAGCTCCGCAATCTACCTGAGTCAACCGCCAACCACCGGAAGTGCCCGCGTATCGGGGTCCCCGGCGAGCGCATTTGCTCGCAGGGGTGGAAACGCCGGAGTGCAGCGCGAAGCGCGGAACGACTAAATCACCTTCCTCCGGCCCCGCGCTTCCGCCACCACTCCCGCCCTTACGACCACTCTTTGCCGAGGGCGTCCAGTCCGGACGCAGCAAGGTCCTGTGGCGTCATCGCCGGATGCAGTTCCACCTTGGCGTTGAACAGCAGGAACCACGGCTCGGCGAGCGCCGGAATCTGCGATGCATCCTTCAGATCGACAATCAGAATGCCCGACCGCTGCCCGTGGTAGTCGGTAAAGTACGCCGCCTCAGGCTTCTGCTGCGCAAGGATCCGTTGCATCTTGGCTCCCACTGAACCATCCTTGGCTGCGGCGTTGAACGCATCATTGGGGAAGTAAACGTGCAGTATCATGCGCATAAATCTCTCCTCTCGCCGCTCGTATGTCGGCGAACAAATCTAAATTTGGCCCGGGTAAGTAATGCAGAAGCTACGCCGTCACGGGAACGCCGTCAAGCCGGGTGCCCCCCATCTCGGGGTCCCCGGCGAGCTTGCTCGCTGGGGTGGGCGTCTCGCCTTGGAGATGGCTGTTCAAACCCTATCTCTGACAACTATGGCATCTTCGACTTCAGCTTGATCATCTCGCCATCCACCGCGAATCTGCCGTAGCCGTGATGGTGAATGGTCTTCGGATTTTTCTGCGCTGGATCGATCCACGCCTTGACCACTTCAAGGATGAAGAGGTTGTACTTGTTGACCAGACGAGTATCGGCCACCTTACATTCGAGATTGGCGAAACACTCGGCCACGAGAGGCGGTGCCACGAGCTCGCTTGGCACCGGCGTGAGGCCGAACCTCTCGAACTTGGATACATCCCGTCCCGAGCAGTTGCCAACCTCCACAACCTTGGACGCGAGCTCCAGCGCCGGAATGGCGATCACGCATTCCTTCGTTGCCCGCAGCGCTGCAAACGAGTAATCGGCGTTGCTGACGACGCAGGCAACCAGCGGTGGCTCGAACTCGACCATCATGTGCCAGGACATCGCCATGACGTTGATTCGGCCCTTGCGGGCGGTCGTCAGAAGAACCACCGGGCCGGGTTCGAGTAGTTGGTAAACCTTGGACAGAGGTAGATTCTTCATCGCGCTCATCTCTCCTGGACCCCGTCAGCAAGGAATGATGGCAGGGCGTAGCCATTGTAGTTCCGCTGGTCGCCCTCAGGGGAGACGTTGTCGGCAACGTAACGAGTTGGCCCGCCGGTGTCAAGGATAGGGCGGAGACGGCGATGTCGCGGGCGGCGGAGGCTGCGGCGGTGCCGTTCGCGGCGGTGCAGGCGGCAACGAGATGGCCAGTGCCGCCGGTGAACGCGGGAGTGGAGCCATAGCCGCGCTACTGGACGTCGCAGGATTGATCTGGCATGCATCGGCGGATTGGCTCCGATTCACGACCATGCGGGAGTTGGCCGTTTGGAAGGATGCTGGGGCGATATCCGGGATCTATTCTGCGGCGGCGCGGATCAGGCAGGCAACCGCCTCATACGAATTCACAGGTAATACATCAGGCTGTGCATCACGGATTCAGCCATTTCCCACAACTCGCTCAGCTTGTCCTGGTCGAAAGTACGGGGATCATAACCCTCCTTCAGAGCCCGGCCTGGGTGGATTAGGTTCCGGAAGAGACGGATATTGTCGACCGCATCTCTGGCCAAGTACTTCGGACGCTGGTCGTCGTCACGGGCGTGCGAGGGACAATCTATCGGCGCTCCGAGCACATTCACTTCATCCGCCGCTTCGATGAGATCGGAAAAACCTACTGAAGGCGGAACTTGCAGTTCACCTCCGTTATCGTCTCCAAATTCGACTAACAGGTAGACGAGAACCCCCGTTTCAACCGCGAAGGCGAGCGCGACTGCCGCCATGAAGTAATGTCCAGACGCCTCCAAGCTCTTTGCCTGGCCTTTGTAGTAGGACATTAATTCATTAGCTGCATCGCCATGGGTCGTGCCGGTTAGCTTTGACATGCACAAATTCTACTGGCGATGCGTCGACTCGGGCGGATTATCGCTCGCCGAGGGCGGCTTCGATTCCAAGACAGACATCGAGACTTCGAGCGAATAGGCGGCCGATGTGGTGCGCGGCGAGACTGGTTCTCAAGGGGCCGATTGTGGCCATGGTGCCGGGCAGGACGGGACCGCCGGGCTCCAGCAGCCGTGGCCATAAGGGTCGCGGGGAGAACAGCCCGCCGCCGCTCCGGACACACTTCATCCCTGCCTATGGTACGGATGCATCCCGGCGGCGATGGCGGGGAGTTGGCCAAGCTGGACGTGGGTGGTGTCAGAGAGGGAGAGCACCATGGCGTCAGTCGGGATGCGTGCAAGCTGGCCGGAGACGTGGGGAGGGGTAGGAGCCGCCGGTGGCGGGCCTCCTGTGGGGGGCGTGACGATGGCGACACGGTGACGCTGTGGCCCTCCGGCGTCTGGGATGACGGCCAGGGCGCGGTAGCGGTGCGCCAGGCGGAGGCGGCGATATCGCGGATGGCGGAGGCCGGGGCGAAGTCGCGGAGATGTAGGCGGGACGAGATGGCCGGTACCGATGGTGCGCGAACTCGCCGCGAACACCGTCGAAGCCAGCTTCCTTGTGGTCACCTTGGGTCCGGCAGGAACGTCGATGTCGCGGGCGGCGGAAGCCGGGACGAGGCTGATTGTGGTGACGCAGGCAGGGGACGAGATGGCCGGTGCCGCCGGTGGAGCGGTGGAAAGGAGTCCTTGGCCGCCGCAGGACGAATCCGACACCGCAGGGGCGGATTGGCTCCCGATCCTGACCATGCGGGAGTTGATGGCCATTTGGAGGATGACAGCGCGTTTCTCAGGACGAGACAGCCGGGAGCCCAGGTCCATGGCAACAGGCTCAGTTCCATGAGCGAGTTGGGCTGTCTGTGCCCGTCTCTGAGTTCAGAGTTCGCCCCAAGCCTAGAAGGCCGATGCTCTATACTCCATGGCATTCACGGAGGGGAGTAATTCTGTGGACGAAGGAGGTGAATTATGGGGCAAGCGGGCTATAGCGTTCGTTACGATTTTTCCGTTAGCGGGATCGAGATAAAGGTCGCTCGTGATGGGCAGCCTATTGACGTGGCTTTTTCGACCACAGAAAAGGACAGTAAAGAGTCAGAAAGTGCTCTGCACACGTTCTTGGTATCAATCGGGCGATCTCATATTGACGCTCACATGATTTGCGAATCGGTTGAGCATGGTCAGGCTGTTCATGGAGTGATGGGGATGACCGACAATGAACGCCAGGACGCTCCTGAGGAGTTGGAGCTTGTCTATCCCGGACGGGTTGCACCCGGGCTGCTGGTGGCACTCGCAAAGAAGAGTTCGCACACTGAAATACTCGAACTGCAGGCAAGCGGTGTGAGCAGGGTGTGGACGGTGCGTGCCGTAATTGGGAGCGCCGTACCATTGTCAGGCACCCCGGCTTGGGTCACGCAAGTGGGCGGCGACAGCAATTTCGTACTGAACGAGAACCCACTCTCAATCTATCTGCACTCCGGTGGGCACAAAGCCGTCTATTACGACCTGAGGGGAATTGGTTCGGAATCCCTTACACATATCGAAGTCCAGGTCGAATCGTCCTTGCCAAGTAATGCTCTTCTTCTCGCCAGAAGGCCCATCAACGCACTACTCGATGTCCTGACCAGGGACTCAAATCTTCCGTTACTAATTCAACGGATCGAACTGATCTCCCCGACCACAGGTGAAGTATTGATACACGAGTTGCTCTACCCGCAGGGGCACCAAATCGCCATTGGACCATTAGGAGGTATTCAACAAGCAGTTCCTTTTGCCCCGTACGATGCAATTTACCGCGAGGCGCTCACCTCGTCGAGTCCGTTCTATAGACTGCTTTGCGCCGCGCGAATATTCGAAGGTACCGGAACCATCCGAAAATGGATCAAAGAGGAGTCTGATCGGCGGGGCGTCTCGGCGAAAATGCCCAGCATTCCCAAGGTCGATCCGGGCTTCGTCAGCGGACTGGGTGTACCGGCGGAGCTGCTCCAAAACGTCACCAACGCACAGGATCTCTATGGAAAGTTCACCAATATGCGGAATGCAATCGCCCATTTTCTCTTCAAGGAAGGAGAACAGACTGGGCACGTGTACTTGGCCGATGGCAGACATCTAGAAATATATTCTGCCGCAGCAGCAAGCCTGCTTCACTACGGCCATCTCATGCTAGAAGAACTTAGGCACTTCTATGTAAAGCATCTTCCAATGCGCGGGTCACAAATCCTGCCGATGCCGTCTTATCGCGAAAAGTTCATCGTGAGGGCCTCGGATTACGGGCTAAAATAGCAGCCGACCGATGCCCCGGAATGCGCCTCCAGGGTGCGAAGGCGACGGGTGGTCTGCATGGGCGGGCGTGACGATGATGGAGGGGGGGGCGACTGTGTGAGCGGTCGTGAGCTGGCATGAGAAACTGAGGTGCCGGGGCTGGCCGCGACGGCTATGGAACCGCCGGTGCAGGATTCGCCGATTCGGCAACCTGCGCATCGACCTCGGGGGCATCATCAGACCCGACCTTAAGGAGCTCAATTCCCAGGTCGGTGTACGAAGCTTCCGCTACATCAATGCTCCATACGAGTTCGCGCATGAATTCGTACACCAGCTCTTGAGTCGTGAGTATGTCGTTGAGTTTGCCCGCCATCTTCCTGGCCATCGCTTGGACTTCTGCGATCGTGGCCGTGGAAACCTCCTCACTGAGGACTTTCTTTGCTGGAGGAGCCAGAGTAGCCTCGTGCTCGGCGACGAGGCGGTCCGCCGTTGCAATGGGAATTCTCTGCGAACGCAAGTATCGTGCCCAGTTGCCACCTCGACCGGTCCGGGCCAAGATCGCCTTCATGGCGTGGAGATTCTCGCCGAGATGCTGACGTAGAGCCTTTAACTCCACCCGCGTGCGCCGCATGAAGGTTTTGCCGTGCTTCTGCTCGGCCCACAACCTGACGATCGAGGCCGTCAAATTCTCCTCCGCCTCGGTATCGATCGGCGCGGTGTGATTCGCGGTGATGTCGCCATCTACATCGTGCGCCGGGACGACCACGGTGGGGGGTGCGACCGGCGCGGTAGGCGGTGCCGTCTTGGGCTTTGTCACATCTGTTGCGGGCAGCGCGGGCGCGGGTGTCTGGGCCGTCGGTGCGGTCTGGGCGGCGTGCGCCGGGACTGCGGGCGGTGTGGGGGCGGCCTGTGCAGATGCGATCTGCGCGGGGACGGGGGCGGGCAGCACGGGTGATTTGGCTGGTGCTGGTGGTGCGGTTTGAGCTTCCATGGGCGCATACCTCGGTGTAGTAGACGCTTTTCAAGCGTCTCTGCTTAAGGGAACTGGAAGTCGCGATCCAGGAAAGCGCATCAAGCTACCGCATTGAAGACTGGGTAGATGGCGCGATGCGGACCTCTTTCTACGCCGGACTGGCGAACTGGGAAGCAGTGTCCACGGCGGCACGTTAAAGCCTATACGGTGGTGATCGTCAGGAATCCGTGTGACGGTCTCCGTCGGGGGCCTCTCTGTCACCAGCACGAAATTCCCACTTGGCCACCTCGCAGACCATGTAATTGACGCGTAGCAGGGTGCAATAAGGAGAGGTTAGATGCCCGTCCCTGATGCAGACTTCCAGTGCGCGACTTCGGAGTTTCGGAGTGGAAACGCTCACCGCGACCGCCATCTCAAGGAGTAAGGCTCGTAGGCGGCAGGTCTTGTCGTCGAGTCGGTCGAGGTGTCGCGCGGTCCAGTCTGATCTTGTGGACATGGAGCGTTTGTCTCCTACTAAGAGGCACGTAGTCACCCAGTCATGGACCGTCCAACCGTCCGAGACCTGCGTTTACCGGTCACGTGTCGGGTAGCCC
>Ga0182027_10002362_pt1 | contig 30751 bp, 17 predicted proteins | sample 712E1DmetaG_FD_121300 | JGI IMG/M metagenome (GOLD analysis project Ga0182027, IMG submission 121300) | Permafrost microbial communities from Stordalen Mire, Sweden - 712E1D metaG (Illumina Assembly) | ecosystem: Environmental > Terrestrial > Soil > Wetlands > Permafrost | place: Sweden...
AGGCCGAGGCTGAGCGCAACGTCAGTCCATTCACCGGTGCTGCCGGGATCAATCGCCGTAGTCGCCGCATTGATGATCGGGGTGAAGATCATCACCGAACCAAGGATGTTTTTGAACGTGTCAAAGTTGGTCGGCGGTCCGCTGGCAGAGGGTGTCCCGTTCGTTACCTGCAACAGGCCGTTCGGCGAAGCCGGTCCCGATCCCAGCGTCAGCGTCTCGGTTAGATCGCACGTAGCTGTATCGTAGGTTACGTTCAGCAGAAAATCTACAACTGTGGGTCCTGCGTTCTTGTTGCCCGTCGCGCCCGGCTGATTCTGAATGCCGAGATTGCCGCTGTTATTGCCTGACGCGCTCTGCAATGCGTTCTGCGTCTGCTGCTGGAAGTCGATCTCCCCGGAGATTTCCATCATCACGGGGATATTCTTCTCGAGCCGCACCCTGAAGCTGAGCCGCTTGAGCGAAGGCGGCTTGCTGCTGTTTGAACCAGCGGGCGGCGTGTTGGGCTGCGTGCTCGGGGCCGGTGCGGCAGCCGCTACCGTTGATGCAGCTTTAGCCGCGCGCGCCAGCGTTCCGGTCAGCGTGTATTGCGGCTGCCCCTGCACCGCGGTACCCGTCACCACGGCCACGCGATCCTGCGGGTTCGAAACGCTGCCGCTCGATTGCGCCGCAGTCTGTCCGTTCCCGGTGGCAGTTACATTAAGGCCTGATCCGGCAGCTTTCACAAAAGCCTGCGCTACATTGGCGCGCCGCTGCGAGAGTGCCTGGCTGTAATCCTGTGTCCCGTCGTAGCCCTCGTAGCTTGCCTGCCCGGTGATGGTGATCGCCTGCGTCGTGTCCAGCGCATTCTTCACCCAATACGTCAGAGCATTGCCACCGCTATGCGACGCCCCATCGCCCTGAATGTCGGAGGGTATCGTGTTGCCGTCAAGAATCGGGTCGTCCGGCGAAGGAGCACCCGCGGAATAGCTGGTCACCGACGCGTCTGAAACCGGTCCGCCGTAATTGAAATAAAGCTTGTACGTTCCCGATGGCGCGTTCTGCGCCAGGAAATTCACAGATACCGCAATACTGTCGCCCGGATTGACGGGCACAATGGCCATTCCCGACGCACTGATCGAAAGCGCCTGTGCCGATCCAGCCGATCCGCCCTGCGGCGTAATAGTCGCCGTTGCCGTCGGTACGGGATTCGAACAGCCCGTAATCAGCAGCGTTTCGATGGTGCCCGTGGTGCTGGGCGTGAAGTTGATCTGATAGCCGGCAGGAATTCCTGAAGGCCGTGCATCCGCGGCAAATGTCGCCAGCGGAATCGTCGCGTTCACCGCTATGTCTTCGGGCGCTCCGTTCGGCAACGTTCCTTGAATCGGCCCCAGCGTTACCGCGTACGTGTTCGTGTATTTCAGCGGCGTGCCCGATGTCGAATCCGTAATCGTGATCACCAACGTTCCGGAATCGTTTTTCGTAGGCGGTGCAAACGTGGGCGGCGTAAAGTACGCCTGGTTTTGATCCTTATCCCACATCGTCACCGGCGAACTTCCCGCCTGGCTCGATGTGTACTCAACATCATAGGTATACGGCGGAACGCCACCCGTCACCATCAGTTGCAGGTAGACATTCGGCGGCGCCGCGATCGAGCCGCCCTGGTACACAACATTCGTCTGGTCCGACGGATCGCTCGCCTGCGTACTGTCGTTAAACTGCAGCGGCACATTGTCCGCGATGAACTTCGGCGTGACGTTCAATCCGCCCGAGTTGGGATGCGAGGCGGCATCGAACATCAGGTCCAGCTCCGCCTCGAGCCACACCTGCCCCTGGAACGAGATCAACGCATCCTGCACCGAGATGTTGAAGGCGAAGTCCTTGTCCGCATCGGAGTAGTAGAACTGCATCGCCTTGATATAAACGCCGGTAAAATCCGAGCCCACTCCGAACATGGAGAGAATCTCGTACGGCGTATCGTTCGGGCTTAGGTCCAGCAGAATGTTCTGCACGCTGAACGCCACACGCTTGCTCGTATGCAACGCCAGCGGCGGCTGCATGGTCACGAGTTGCCCCGCACCCAGATCGCTCGGCGCATCGAATCCCGAACTGCCCCACGACGCAAGCGAAAACGACGGAGCTTGCGAAAAGTTCTCCACTTGCTCGTAACAAAAAGTGATTTTCGGCAGCAGGATCTCAACATCCGTTGACGCTGATGTCGTGTCCTGCACAACGTGGTAGGTCGAGTCCATCACGCCCGGAACCCAGTCGCTGCCCATGTGAAACGTCAGCACAGACAAGAGCAGTTCCAGCCGGAAGCGAAGTCCGGGGTAGTCCGGACTGCTGAGCGGGGCTGCGGAGTTGGGATTGAAGTTGTTGAACAGACCCTGGATTGTGTTGCTGCCGCTGGTAATGCCGCTCACCGCGTTCACCACGGTTTGAACGTCCGACGATCCCTCGCGCCAGGTTCTCAGCCGGAACTGAAAATTGACATCGCTCCACTGGAAAACAGCGCCGCTTGGATCGGTATGCTGCGTCACCGGCGCCGGATCACCGGGCGCTGACGGGAGGAAAACCGTGCCCGTGTAGAGAACGCCGCCCGTGTAGCTGCCGCTCGTGTCGTCGCTAGTCATGGTCAGATCTGAGACCGCGAGCAGCTTCAGATAATCGTCAATGTAGGAAGGAAAGGTGAATCCCCCCAGAAACTCTGGGGCAAGAAGGTCGTAGAGCAGCAAAGAACGCAACGATGCGGACACCGTGGGTACCTCCTACAACGAGGCCGGTAAGGGAAAGAGGGAACCGGAGAATCCGTTCTTGATGAGCAGCAGGAGAAGGGGAAACAGGAACCTAGGTCGATGACAGAGCGAAGCGTATATGAGCTTTGTCAAGAAAGGCAAGGGAAGATTTTGCAACAGATTTTCATGTCGGAGGATTTCGCGTTCCCTTCCGAAGAAACTCTTTTCTGGGCCCCATCCGCTCCCACCGCCGTCCTGGTTCAGACCGACGGATATGGTTCTCTCTCTCTACGAACATCTTTCGCAGCTCTCAGTTGAGATAAGCAAAGCAATGCACTTCTTGAGTTCTGCTTGAAGCGTCCATTTAGCACCTGGAAATGGACATCTCGTCAGCAACAACGATCGCAGCATCACGCCTTAAATTGCCGATTCGCGTGTCTATCGTGACAACGGGCATCCACGCCTGATTAGTCCCACGAACGCCCTTCCCCGCACCGATCTGCGGCCCGTTGCGTTACGCGCGATCAGGCGACCCCGCCGGCCACCTTATTGATTCTGTGGCAAATACGACTTGGCAGAATTTGGTCGCACGACTTCTTCTGCTCAATTTGGGATTTTGTTGCATTAGGTTCTGGTACCTGGTCGCACCAAATTTTGGTATTTCCGGGGAGATCAGTCGCATCTACTTCTGGAATCTTACACCGAGAATGTAATCTGTCAATACTAGCTGTGAAATCCTCTCTTCGTGCAAAATCGTCAAACACGATTCCACCGCGGCAGCTCTGAAATCGCGCGTTGGTCAGTTGGCGTCAATCGAGGATCACACCTGGACAGATCGGTGGACACTAGCCGAAATATGTACTAACCTCAGGACCTGCACATCAATGCTTGGGTTGCGGCGGTCTCCCGTCGTGCACCGCATCTGTTTACACACTGGACGTTGATGCGCGGTGGCTCCGTGATGGGAGCCGGATGACGCGAGAGTGTCACGTCCGGTTCTGCGAGCGTCTCGGGGTGAGAATCCCCGGGGCGACTCTCCCGCCCGGATCCCCGGAATATACCTGTTCGGCCCTCGTTTCGAGCCTCGGGGAACTGCAGATCGCCCATCCGGAACAACTGATTCGCCCTTCCATTCTAAGGATTGAGTGAACAAGGCCATGTCGCCGGTTGCGCGGCGTCAGCGATACGGTAGGACGCGAGAGTGCCATACTCAAAATTCAGGTCTGGTTTTTCGCCTCGATCATGACACAACGCCCAGCAAAGCTATTCGACAAAGTCGCCGTAATCGCCGCTGGGCCAGAGCAGGAGCCGATCCTGGCCAATTTGCTTGAGTTGTACGCGCACGATTTCAGTGAGTTCCGCGATATCGAGATTGGACCAGATGGCAGGTTTGGCTATCACCGTCTCCCGCTTTATTGGAGCGAGGCCGACCGACATCCATTTCTTGTGACGATAGATGGCAGGTTGGCGGGTTTGATTCTAGTGAAGAGAGGGTCTGAAATCTCCGGTGATGCGACTGTCTGGGATATGGCTGAGTTCTTTATCCTTCGCGGATATCGAAAGCGTGGAATCGGGACTCAAGCGGCACATCAGGTTTGGAAGAACCTCCCGGGCCGATGGGAGGTTCGCGTGATGGAGTCCAATCTTCTGGCGTCCCGTTTTTGGGTGAATGCCATCTCGAAACTCACGGGTGAAACGGTTCGCCCCACTCGCATGAAGAGCGGTACTGAATGCTGGCGACTGTTCTCATTTGAATCCAAGTGAGTCACGGACCCCGTGGTGAGGAAATGGGGCGGCGATTCGCCGCTCAACGGTTCTGTCGCCCAATGTTTCTGCGTAAGACCTGAGTGGTCGGTGACGAGCTCATTTCCGAGCTCTGCACGGCAACATATCCGAAGCAAAATAGGAGGACAGCAAACCCCAGCGGGTCCAGGATCTCGGGCGGACTCGGGAGCCTCAGTGGAAGCGACAAGTTGCCATAAACCGCCTCCAAAGCGAAAAGAAGGATGCCTAGAGAAAGGACAGTGCGGTTGGGCAGGACGAGAAATCTCCGACAGAGTTTTGGCACAGCGACGACGATTGCCAGGACTGTGAGCGAAATGGCTGCCAGGAGATGATTGTATGGCATGATTTTGAACGAAGAGCCGGTAAATAAGAAAAGCGCAACGCCTGCCACAGCAATCGCGAGCCCCACTACAATCGCTCCTTGAAGAAAGAGCCGCAGTTTGTCCTGGCTTAGGTCGAGAAAGGCAAGCAAAGCAATCACCACGACCGAGAACGACAAAATATTGCCCACGTATGGAAGACTGGCCAAAAGCCAATTCGGCAAAAGTCCGAGGTCGGCCAACGAACCAAACAGGTATTCGGTTCCCTCAATCGCACTCCAAATTCCGAGCCAGGTGAAGAATTTTCCCCCGCTCCTGCGCCGCATCACGGCAATGCCGCAGACACACAATCCGATAAACAGGAAAACTGTACCAAACAGAATGTATGGGATTCGATCGCGAAGTACGTCAACAACTTGATCTGTCAGGGCAACACCTCCAGAGATCGTGTTAACCAGTATCTGCCGTATGGCCAGTGACTCGCCCGCAACGAACAAACAAGCCGGCTTCGATGTGTGATTTGCTCATCTACCGATTCACCGCTCTCCATTCTTTGTAAAGATTTGCGATCGCCGATCCGATTGTGAAACCCCACGACCAGATAGGCAGGTTCTTGAATTTGTCAGGCACGGCGTAACGGTGCTGCGCCTCCTCTACGGGAACACCAGCGTGGTACATGCCTTCCGCCTGCGCGACGATGTCGTCGAAAACTTCGCGGATGGCCGCGATTCCTTCCTGTCCGCACACCTGACCGTGGCCGGGTACGAAGAGAGTGTCCTTATCGAGCGCGGCGAAGTTCTTTAATGTTTCGCGCCAGCCGGAAACAGTGACCTGTTCGTCGAAGCAGACGGGATATTTACCGTTGAACAACAGGTCTCCGGTGTAAATCACATTCTGCCCGGGTATGCGCACGACGATGTCGGTGCCCGAGTGTCCCGGATGGAACTCCAGTAGTGCTGTAAGGCCGCCCAAATCCAGGGACAGTGGCAATTTGGCGGGATCGAGGGGATGATTGGGCAGCCCAAGCAGGCTCGCATTCACGGAGTTGAATACTTCAGTCATCGCATCCACGTCGCTCTGCGCGTGCGCCCGCTCGATATCGGAGTTCGCGTCCCGCACCCGCTTCAGGAACGGTGCAAGTGCCGTTTCTTTCTCAACTCCCTGCATGGGAACGTACGCTTCGACCATACGCTTTGCGGCCGCAGCGTGCGCCCAGAGGGCAATGCCCGAAGCGCCGTAAAAGGAATTTCCCATGGAATGGTCGTAGTGGTGGTGGGTATTCAGGGCAGCCATCACGGGAACCCGGCTCGCCATGCGCAAGGCATCCATCTGGAATGAAGCGCCTACAGTTGAATTAAAGCCTTCGATGAGAAAAGCAGCATCTCGCCCGACGAGAAATCCTCCGTTGCACGTCGTCTGAAGGCCTCTCGATGGATCGGAAACTGTAGCATAGACTCCATCGCCGATCCTTCGAACGGAGGCAAAGCCTCTGTCGAAGAGCGGGGACGTCGCAATGCGCGAGTCAGTCACCAACTCAGCGGCGAGTGTTGGGAACGGGCTTAACTTCGCCAGACCGCAGAAAGCGCTGAAACAGGAGGCACCCGCGATCAGTTGCCGACGTGAGACTCGCGTTGCGAGTTCGTCTTTCATGTTTGGTGCGCCAATTATATATGTGACAGACACCTGGCATTCTCGAACTTGGCGAGTGGTCACCTTAGGTCAAAGCTGTTTGCTTGGTGGGCACTTGAGAGCCAAACCGGCTTCATGATGCAGTCACGAATGGATGGTCGCCGATACTTCCCCAACCCCATTTTGGGGTTACTTCCGCTTTGGCGGTCCGCTTTGGCGGTTACATGACCGGAACTGGTTTTTTCAGCTCGGTAAGTGCGATTCAGCGTGAATCCAGAATGATCGCTGGCGGGACTCGGCATCGGTGCACTGGCGGGGATTCTTTATGCCCCGAAGAATGGTCGCGAAACCAGAGAGGACATTGCTCATCGTGCTCGCGAGGGAACGGAGGACTTGAGCACTCATACAAAGCGGGTCGCCGAGCATGTGGGCGCCCTGGTGGACAAGGGCAAAGAGCAGGTAGGCGAGTATGTAGAGCGTGGCCGGAGCCTCGTGGGTGACCAATCAAACCCGGTAGCCGCAGCGGTCGAGGCTGGCCGCGAGGCATATCGGACGGCCGAGTCAAGCAGGGAGTTAAACGGAGTCACCGCGCCCTCGCCGCGCTGGCTAGCCATCCGCAAACGCTGGGTCAGTCTGGAGCCTATAGAGCGCGATATGGCAGGCGCATAGGGATGGAGATCCGTGCACTCTCAGGCTCATTACGCCTGATGGCAGGCAAGCCGGAATTTGTCAATTGCTCCAGAAGCCGAAACCCGTTATCGAAACGCAGTTCTAATTCGGCGACGGCTGCTCTACATGGTCGATGACGATTGCTTCCACGGGCCCTCTGGTAGACTCAAGTTTCAGACCGAGCTGTTCTGTGAGCGCCGTGAATCCGACTGCGCCACCAGGGACGCAACCAGTCCAGTGCTTAGGGATATCCTGCCCGTGCACCGGTGGATTCGATATCCACACCGCGCTGACACCACTTTTCCGCCTCGCGGGAGCCCTGGGGAACACCGATGCCGTCGGCATACATGTCTGCGATCCGGAAGTTCGCGCTGGCTATGGCGCCCGCCTCAGAGCGAAGATCGCTCCATTGACCCTGCAAATCCGCACCGCTGATGGACGCCAATTTCATGTACAAGCGCAGTGCGTCAGTCGGGTTCTTGTAAACACCGATCCCGCGTTCGTGCATTCTTACAACGTTGAGTGCTCCCCATGCGGAGCCCATTTCAGAGGCCTACATGTAAGGCATATATGCTTCGCTCGGACTGGGATCACTGATCAAACCACTCCCTGCGAACGGCCATTCTGCAGAATAGGGTTGTCGTTGGCTCCCCACTTCGAAGCGCTTTCTCGACCCCAACAGTCAACTCGAAATCAACTCCGCATTGTCTTACCAGCGCAGCCATGCGTGCGTTTGGCACTGCGGGTTTAAGACCGTGTTCAACGTCGGCAGCCGAAAGCGGCCGGGGGAGCATTTTGTGTCCTTGTCGTCCGAGCCGCAATACTTCCCACTACTAATAACAATATGCTGGCGACTAGTAGTGTCATTGCGCGCATTTTTATCTCCGATTGACAATGCTTTCCTTCTCCGCTTGCATCGCCCGGCGAGCGCGCACCAGGCGGCCCTTGGCGGCGGCGCTATTCTCCTCGATTCGCCAGGCCCGTTTATAGTTAGCTGCTGCTGCCGCGCAATTGCCCTTGTGCATCTGTTGGTTGGCCAAATCGAAGTAACTCTGCGCGGAACGTGCCACAGCTCCACGAGACGCAGGCGCCAAGGTCATTCGGCGAGTCGATGTCGACGTCGGAACCCTCGAGAACGCCGCAGCATGCGACTCTCCGCTTGACCTCGGCGCAACATGTGCAGTAGCTCCGCGAGATGCACGTTCCGGTGTCATTATCCGGTGCGTCGTAGCGATCGACGATGCTACCTTCCCCGCTGGCGGCTTGACCGCAGCGTCCGGGGCATCGCCGGCCTGAGGAGGCCCTGCAGGCACGATGGCGGGATCCTCAGCGACGGAAGTTGGTTCGGGCGCAGAAGGAGAATCCGGCGAGTTGAGCTGCGGGGACGAACTGTGCGCCCGGGAGCCAGGTACGGCCCCGATTCGATGAAATGCAACGATGAAACACACGCACAGCGACAGCGCGCCGATCGCGGCTGCAAACCTGAGAATTACAATTCTCGACACTTGGGGTCGAGACGCTGCCGGCTTGAACGCTGCGAGATTCGACAATGCGAGTCTCAACCGAGGGAACATCGGCGCAAAAGAGCGGTCCAGAGCATTGCTGGGCGCAAATTCCGCACGATCTATTACCGTGCCTTCCTTTTCTGCTTTTTCCTTTTTCACGGCCGGCGGCACATCGGCCGTCATGGCAGGCGCAGCTGCGATCGGAATTACCGGCGGCGCGACATATTGTCCGGCCGTTTGCTCAGGCAGCTTCGCTTTCACCGCCCGCGAAGCGTCAGTTTTCGCGGCCAGTGCAGCGGCGATCTCGATCGCCGGAGGCACAAAGTTTTCAATTACGCCGATCTCAAGCGATGGCTCGTATTCATGCAAAACCACCGCCGCGTGCTGGCGAAAAAGATTGTTGATTAGCGCAGTCTGGCGCGAGTTCAACAGGAGAGGCGAGAGATGTCGAAAGTTGCGGAAGGTCCAAAGCAGATAAACGCGTTGCCAAAAGGAGGGTTCAACGGCAACTAATCCTTGCTGCGTCTGGAACAGCAAGAAGCCAGATTCAAGCTTGTTCAGAAGCACAAATCTCCTCCGTGACACAGGATGCAGCTTGCGTGACACAGGGGTCCAATCGCAACCTATCGATGACAGACCCCCTAATCACGATGGCCGAACTGCCTTCGCAAGCGAGTTGCAAAGAGTTTTCACGGCTGTGCCCTGCCGCATCCTACCGCCAGATCGTTGAAAACGGCCAAGGGGGGAAGTGGCATCGCTTTCCAACGCACAAAACGGATTCCCCGACTTAGACCCCGCATCCGGACCAAAGTTGCGCTACAGGTTTCTATGCCAGGTTTCGCTGTCGCTGGCATGCAGGCCGACGCAACTTCACGTCTGGTGGCCAAACAACGGCGTTCACCTTTGGCACGATCAGGAAGATCTGCGGAGCGCACTCGATAGAATCGCGCCCGCACGGACATCGCTCGCTACACGTCTCCCAACCCACGTCGCCCAAAGAATGCGACAACCATCAGCCCCGCGCTGCCGGATGGCGCAAATTCTTCATTGATCGCTGCTCCGCCCTGTTTCTCGCCTTGCATCGCGGTAGGCAAACCTCAAGAATTGGTTCCGGTCGGATTGTCGCCGATCCAGAACTTACCCCAACTTTGGATGAGTCCAGGGGAGTAGGCTTGCGGGAAGCGATTCTTGAGCGTGTTGGTTGGGAAGCTGGGTGGTTGGCCGGCCGGGATTTGAGGCGGGGAATTGAGCGTGAAGACCTGTCCGAGGTCATGGGCCTGCGGCGCGCGGCTTGATATACTGCCGGGCACGCGTCATTTGTGGTGCAAGCCTGCCCTGACGTAGAACTTCCCCGAGCCTCCTTGCCGGGAACATCCATAACAGGAACATACCCAATGCATCGATTCCACCGCTTCGCCGCTGCTGCATTCGCTGTTGCCGCTGCGTCTGCGCTGTTTGCCCAGGCGCCGGCACAGACGCCGCCGATGACGCCAGATATTCCGGCGAAGTTCGTGCCCTCACGGAATGGCTACGACTATGTGAAGCGCGAGGTGATGATTCCGATGCGGGACGGCGTGAAGCTGTATACCGTGATCGCGATCCCCAAGGGCGCGATGCACGCTCCTATTATTCTGACGCGCACGCCGTATGACGCCGCCTCGCGCATGAAGCTGGTGGAGTCGCCGTATCTGGCCGAGGATCTTATGGTGGGTGACGATGTGTGGGTTGAGGCGGGATTCATCCGCGTGTTTCAGGATGTGCGCGGCAAATACGGTTCGGAGGGCGAGTACGTGATGACGCCGCCGCCGGCCGGCCCACTGAATCCCACCGGGCCAAACGACACCACCGACGCGTGGGACACGATCGACTGGCTGGTGAAAAACATCTCCGAGTCGAACGGCAAGGTGGGCATGATCGGCTCGTCCTATGAGGGTTTCACAGTAGTGATGGCGCTGATCGATCCGCACCCGGCGTTGAAGGTGGCCGCACCGGAGAGCCCGATGGTCGATGCGTGGATGGGCGACGACTGGTTTCATTACGGCGCATTCCGGCAGGTGAACCTGGACTACTTCACTGAACAGACCACGGTGCAGAAAGGGGGAGACTCGATTTCGCGCCTGAACTATGACGACTACACCAACTTCCTGGAGCAGGGCTCCGCCGGTGACTTTGCGCGCTACGGCGGACTGGGCCAGCTCCCCTTCTGGCGGAAGATCGAGGAACACCCGTCGTACGACGAGTTCTGGCAGGATCAGGCGCTGGACAGGATCATGGCCAAGGTTCCGCTGAAAGTGCCCGTGCTGTGGGAGCAGGGCCTTTGGGACCAGGAGGATATGTGGGGCGCCATCCACTGTTATGAGGCGGTGGAGCCGAAGGATACCAACAACGATATGAATTTCCTGGTGATGGGCCCATGGTTTCACAGCCAAATCAACCGCAAGGGATGGTCGCTGGGACCGTTGCTGTGGACCGGCGACACTACGCGGCAGTATCGCCACGATGTTCTTCTGCCTTTCTTCACGCAGTATCTGGTCGATGGCGCGCCCAAAGCCGGCACACCGCCAGTGATGGTGTACAACACCGGGGAGAACCATTGGGACCGCTTTACCCAGTGGCCGCTGAGCTGCGAAAGCGGGTGCCCGAACAAGTCCCGGCCGCTCTACCTCGAGGCCGGGGGGAAGTTATCCTTCGACGCGCCGGATGCGGAGAGCGGAAAATACACGGAATATGTGTCAGACCCGGCCAAGCCGGTGCCGTTTTCGCCGCGGCCATTCGTTGCAACGGACATTGACGCCTGGCGCACCTGGCTGGTGCACGATCAGCGCTTCGTGGACGGCCGGCCCGATGTGCTCACATTTGTCAGCGATCCGCTGACAGCTCCGCTGCACCTGAGCGGACGGCCGGATGTGAACCTGTACGCTTCGACAAGCGGCACCGACAGTGACTGGGTGGTGAAGCTGATCGACCTCTATCCCGGCACGGATCCCTACGACGCGGCGATGGGCGGCTATGAGCTACCGATCGCGACTGACATCTTCCGCGGTCGCTATCGCACCAGCTTTGAACATCCTGCAGCAGTATCACCGGATCAGCCACTGCTCTATCGCTTCGGGCTGCCGATGGTGAATCACGTCTTCAGGCCGGGTCACCGCATCATGGTGCAAGTGCAGTCGAGCCTCTTTCCCTTGTATGACCGCAATCCGCAGACTTTCGTGCCGAATATCTTCGACGCCAAGCCAGAGGATTACCAGAAGGCGACGCAGCGCGTGTGGCATACGCCGGGAGATCCCAGCTTCATCGACCTGCCGGTTGTCCCTGCCGCCTCAGGAGGGTAGACGCAATGCACCATAGCACTCAGCGAGCGATCTATTGGTGTGCCCTGGAGCGCCCAAAATCGGGGTCCCTAACGGTTCCATCTGAGGAAGGAATTCCCAAGAAAATAAGGCTGCGTCGTCAAGTTCCAGCCATACGCCCGTGTTGGAAGATGAGTAGTGTGGGGTGAACTCCGTTTGAACACCGTTAAGGATTCTGCCAAGCAGATTTTCGAAAATCTCGTATTTCCAATCGCCAGAATGAAGTACGAGAATCCGCTATGTTCTTTGATTGCAATTTACGTCCATCTTCCCAAGCTGAATGTCGCCGGTTCGATGACGGGCAGATTGCGCAGCTCGTAGAGGAAGAGGCGGGTTCGTGGGTGCAGTAGACGGCTTCTCCATTCCTTTGCCACCAGCTATCGCAGGATCGAATTTCCACCATGACGGTCGGCATCTGGTGAATCCTCAAAGGACTCCATACGAATAGTGCAACAGATGATGCTTTTTCGCGACAACCAAGCGAGATTTATTTGAGGTTGACACCCCGAACTGGCGCGCGAGAAGAGAGCCACGGTGCGTGACACCCAGGGAAAGGTAGAAACGCGCACGATCCTGAACGGCAAGCTGCTTCCCTGATCGGTCGACAGGGGAGGAAAGTCCGCCGCTTCGGGTGTGGTCTCGCTGAGCGTGGCGATTGATTGGGTTCTGGCGGGCGGGTGCTTGTTTCGGCAAGAGTCTGACTGACTCGCTATCAGTCGACACCCGCGCGAAACCCGCAAAAGACGGGCAGATCCGCACGGCCAGCGTGCCAGTTGTGTGCCAGATTCTTCAAACGAGAGGAGGACGCTTGGCAAGACGACAGGGTCAGATCATCCCCCGCGGCGACCACCGCTGGCTGGTGCGCGCGTACCTGGGGCTCGACCCGGAGACCCGCTGCCGCCGGAATTTCAACCGCACCCTCCGTGGCTCCTTCCACTCGGCACAACACTATCTGGATTCGAAGATTACCGAATGCGAACAGGGCAGGGAACTCGCCGGCGCCACCATGACCCTCAACCAGTACCTCGACCGCTGGCTTGAGCTCGCCGCCCGGCCGAAGCTCCGAGCGAAGACTGCCCGCGATTACCAGCAACTGGTCGGCCGGTACCTTCGCCCGGCACTCGGCGAGCGGGAACTCTTGACCCTCACACCTCTCAACGTCCAGCACGTTGTTCATCAGATGCACGCGAGAGGTCTCTCGGCGAGAACCGTCCAATACGCCCACGCCGTGTTCCACGCCGCACTCAAGCAGGCCTTGAGTTGGCGACTGATCACAAGAAATTCTGCTCGTGGTGTCGCACTTCCCAAGCCCTCACGGGCCGAAATGCTTGTCTTGACGGCTGACGAGACAAGACGCTTTCTCGAGCACGCGGGGAGGACCAGATATGGCGCTCTCTTCGCACTCGCCCTCACTACGGGCATGAGGCCGAGTGAGTATCTCCGCGCCAACGGCTATAGAAGATCGGGTACAACACTCCAGGCTAGCTTCTATCGTTGAGAATCGGTTGCAGGCGCGCCGGCCGCAACCTTCACGTCGCAAGCCTTGCCACCGCACAACGTTCCGGTGATGCCCTGACCTTCGGTAACAGTGTAGATGCGGTCCACCGCAGGCAGCTTGATCGTTTCCATTTTTCCAGAAGGCCAATGAATCTCCACGGTTCCGGCGTTGGTGGCGTCGCCCAAGCCAAAGTGAAGACGGCGGTCATTTGCGGAAATGTAGCTTCCGCTGGCCAGCACATCCTGGCGTTGGCGCATACCGTTGGCGGTGAGATAAGCAGTGGCACAGGTCGCGTCGCGAGGGCTTTTGGGTCCGCCCACAAGCTGGATCTCCACCCAGTGGTGGTGGTCGGGATTCACATTGCGCAGGAGAACCGGAGGGCCATCGATGGGATTGATGACCACATCGATCTTGCCATCGTTGAAGAGATCGCCGAAGGCCGCGCCGCGCGCTGGAGTGATCACAGCAAGCCCCGAACCCGCCACCGGGGGAACGTATTCAAACCTGCGCCCTTTACCGCTTGCCTCGGGTATGTTGTGAAACAAAAGCGGGCGCTCGGCGAATGTCGTACCCCAATCGTGCTGGTCGACCTGGGGGTAGACGTGGCCGTTCACCATGAAAAGATCGAGCCAGCCGTCGTTGTCGTAGTCGAAGAAGCCGTCGCCCCAGCCGACGAAGGGGATGGTTGTCTGCGCGATGCCGGCCATGTAGCTTACATCGGAGAAGTTGGCATCGCCGTCATTGTGGTAGAGCACCTTGTAGTCGTCGCCAAAATCGGTGACGAAGAAATCTATCAGGCCATTGTTTTCGTAGTCGCCCACGGCGATGCCCATCGAGGCAATCTCGCGGCCGTCAGCGTTGAGCGCGAAACCCGACAAGTAGCTGTCATCCTCGAATGTCCCATCTCCCTTGTTGATGTAAAGGTAGTTGGGCTCCGAGTCATTGCCCACTATCAAATCCGGCTTGCCGTTCCCGCCGAGAGAAATGAAGATAGAAGTGAATCCGTAATAACGGTTCTTATCCTCAACCTTCGCCTTTACGGTTACATCGGTGAAGGTTCCGTCGCCGTTGTTATGGAAGAGATGATCCGGCTCGCCTTGCAAGCCGCGCGGGCCGCAATTGACAGATACACCTCGATATTGGCAGTACGCGTAGCCTACAGCTTTGCTTCCGCCGACGGGCAGGTTGTCGCGGTCGAAGTGCACATAGCCGGCAACGTACAAGTCCAGCAGGCCATCACCATCGTAGTCTCCCCAGGCGGAGCCCGACGACCAATTGCCCAGTTGCACGCCGGCTTTTTCGGCAACGTCAGTGAAAGTTCCATCGTGCTTATTGTGATAGAGCCGGTTCTTGCCATAGTTACCCACGAACAAGTCGGGCCAGCCATCGTTGTCATAGTCGGCCACCGAGCAGCCGTATCCCCAGCGGTCGTTAGTCACGCCGGCCGTGGTGCTTACATCGGTAAACGTGCCGTCATGATTGTTATGGAACAAGGCGGCGTGGGGTGGTTCCTCTTTGCCGTCCAATGCATCGAACTTAGAGCCGTTGACCAGGTAGATATCTAGCCAGCCGTCGTTGTCGTAGTCGATCAGGCAAACGCCCGAGCCGTTGGTCTCGACGATGAAGTTCTTCTCCGGAACCCCCATCTTGTGACGCCATCCGGATAGCCCCGCCTGTTTGGTGATGTCTTCGAAGATCACCGGCCCTTTGTCGACGAATCCGCCGGCGGTGATTGGGCGCTTCTGCGCATCATACACGGGAGCGGCAGCTACACCTGAGGCAATGCCGCCGCCCATGCCGCCCTGCTGCGGCTGCTGGGCGCGGCACTCGACAGCGAGAATTGAGGCGAAGCACAAAACGCCAGAAAGAGGACCACGAACCTGGAGCAAGATGAATCCTCCTCAATCGACAGTTTAGCCTGCTCATGCGGTGCAGACGTCGCGCCACGCTTCGTTGTAACTCACGATTACAACAGGCCGATCAAGACTACGATCCATTCCGAGAAGTCGTTTAGACCGACCTCTAAGCGGTACGGCATTTGTGGCATGTCATTACTTGATCGGTTCTGTTCCGGCAAGCCCATTCGCGTCGAACGCGTCGCTAAGGGAAATAACAGTCAGCTTCGATCTAAACTCGGAAAGCGGAGCGGAGGTAGTGGCGCGGATCTCGACGGTCTCACCCGGAAGCAGGTCAAAGTAATTGTCGGAAAAGCTCACGTCCAAATCGCCAGAGGAAAGATAGACGCTGCGTGCGAGCACGGGTGAAGTCACGCGAATCGTAAAGCTGCCGCCGGCCGCGGCGAATTCGACGCCGAGTACTGCTGGCTTGAGGTGAACCTCCTTCACCGGCGCAAGATAAGTAAGATTGCGCGAGAGCTCTGCGCCGTCAGCGGTAAGGTCAGCCACGGCAAACACGCTGGAATTATCGGTGACGCCAACATCGGCAAGGTTTTCAAGCGGCCACGTGATGGCAACGTTGCTCGACTGCGGCGCAATCTCAACGCTCTGCGTCTTGTCCAGTAATACATTGCCCTGAAAATCCATCAGCCGCAGGCGTAGCGTTCCCTGTTCGGCTTGCGTTTTGTCGGAAACGATGTAGACCTTCAGCGCGCCGTCTTCAACATGAGGCGAGACCAGGATGGGAGCATAAAAGCGGCGAGCATAGTATTGGAGGGCCTTCCATCGTCCGAAATAGTCGATGCTCGACCACGACGCCACGGGCCAGCAGTCGTTGAGTTGCCAGAAGATGGAGCCCATGGTCTGAGGGCGGCTGCGGCGGAAGTGCTCGGCTCCAATCTTGATTCCTTCAGCTTGCAGCACCTGGCTCACATAGAGAAAGCTCGCGAAGTCTTTTGGCTTCGGGTAGTCCCTGGCGATGTAGTCCTGGATGATGGAATTGCCTTCGTTGTTCTTCTGGTGGGCGAGCATCACCGCGGTGAAGATTCCGGTGCGATCTTCCGGCTGAGTGAAGCTCTCCACCGTGCGCATCTCGGGAAACGACTGGAACCCATATTCGGTTACGAAACGCCAGTGGTGGTTCTCGTACTCGGTAAACGGTACGCGGCCGTGCCAGACGCTCCAGTCGTGCGTATCGCCGGATTGGAAATGGTCGCCGAGAGGTTCATAGTCTGCGCTGGGCGAGCTAGGCCAATAGGGGATCTCCGAATCAAGACGCGCAACAACACGAGGAAGAATGCTGCTGAACTCGGTCAGATAGTCCTGCCACATCTGGAATCTGACGTCAGCCGGAAGGGTGTTGCGTGGGGGCCAATTGAATCCCATTTCGGTTTCATTGTTGCCGGACCACAGCACGATACTCGGGTGATTGCGCAGGCGGCGTACCTGGTCCTCGGCTTCGGCTTCGATGTCCTGCTTGAATGCATATGTGCCAGGCTGCCAGTCGTTGCCGAACATGAAGTCCTGCCACACCATGATGCCGAGCTCGTCGCAGATGGAGTAGAACTCATCGCTCTCGTAATAACCTCCGCCCCAGTGCCGGATCATGTTCATGTTGGCATCCCGTGCGGCCTCGAGGATGCGGCGATACTCCGCCGTGGTCACGCGGGTGGGAAAGCTGTCGAAGGGAATGACGTCAGCGCCCTTGGCAAAAACGGGAATGCCATTGACGATGAATTCAAACGAACGGCCCCATGGATCCAGTTGCCGGCGCAGTTCGATAGAGCGAAGCCCGGTCTTCATGCTGCGCTCGGCGGCAACATGCCCGTCTTCGCTCAACTGCGCGGTGAACCGGTAAAGGAAAGCCTCGCCGTAACCGTTTGGATACCAGAGGCTGGGCTGCTGAATCTCGATTGGAATCTCAACCTGGTTGTGACCGGCGTGCACGTTCAGGGTCGAATCAAGCTCGACGGGCTTGCCCTTGTCGAGGAATTGCACGCTCAGTTTCGTGGCGCCGTCGAAGGAAGACTCGATATCGAATTCGGCGTCGAGATGGGCGACGTGGCTGCTCACGTCGCGCTGGCGAATGGCGAAATCCGCAATGCGCACCTTGTCCCAGCCTTCGAGGTGGACCGGCCGCCAAATCCCGCTGGTCACGAAGCGAGGACCCCAGTCCCAGCCGTACTCATAGGCAGCTTTGCGGATATACGTTTTATTCGCAGTCTTCGATTGAAATCGGAAGGAATCGCCCGCAGCCGCCTGCTCGGCGGCTTTGATCGGCGAGGGGAAGACGACGCGTAACAGGTTCTTTCCGGCGTGCAAGTGCGCCTTCACGGGCACGCGCCAGATACGGAACATATTGTTCGCATCAAGCACTGGTGCGTCATTGACGAAGATCTGTGCCGCCGCATCGATCCCATCAAAAACCAGGTCGACGTTGGATCGGCCCAAAACCTCGGGAGCGACGTCGAAGCTGACGCGGTACTCCCAACTTGCGTTTTCAATCCATTGCAATTTGGCTTCGTTATCGCGGTAGAACGGGTCAGGGATCTTTTTGTTTGCCAGCAGATCGAGATGAACGTCTCCCGGCACGGTAGCAGGAAGCCATCCGCTATCGTCCTGCTTTTCCGCGGTGACTTGCCGGAACTCCCAGCCCTTGTCCAGACTCAGAGTCACATTTTCATCGAGCTTTGCCTGAGCGGACGAAAGAACGGCGCAAAGTGCAAATGCAGCAGCGATCGAGAAGCTCTTCACAGTCTTCAGAACATGCAGGAGGTTCATGCGCACTTCCAGTGAACAAGTTTAATGCAGGATCTCAATCACGCGAGCTTCCTCAGGACCGAGCTTCAGCTCGACGCGGCCTTGATGAGCCGGCAGAGTTCGGTCGTGCGCCAGATCGCGCACCTGGCACTCCGCCTCGACGGTGATACTCTTCCCCGTCGAAAACGGATTGTAGTAAAGAAACGTCGGTGGAACGCCGCGATCAAGAAAATTCGTTCTGGTCAAATTCCAGCGAAGCAGCCAGGGGCTACCTTGCGGTTTGACCATCTTGTCGAGCCACATGACGTATGCGCCTCCGTACACAGAACGATGACCCGCAAAGTCACCTTCCGCGTAGGGCGTTTTTCCGTGGGCTTCACGGCTCAGCCGCTCGTAGGGAACCGATGGAGTCAGATCGAGGCGGCTCTGATTCTCCCGGGGAAGATACTCAGGGTAGAACCAGCGCAGGTTGGCGGCGGCATTCAAGGCGTACCGTGCCACTTCATCGGCCAGGTCCGGTCGGAATCGCAACGCCGGCATCAGATAGGGCAAGGTCACCATTGACTCCATGCTGTAAGCCTGGCCTGGGGGCTCAGTAGAGAATCCCGCCATCAGGCCGTCGACCGGCACTGATCCCCATTTGCCAGTGGCCATGAGCCCAATCTTCGCATCGAGCACAAATCCGAGCGCCTTTCGAGTGTCGGCGGGGTAGCCCATTGCTTCGAGACGCGCGGCAGCCAGCACGGCCATTGCGCCCGAGGGGATCTCATACCAAGGATTTTTCTGGAATGCCGTGTAGCGATCGATTGCCGTCTTGGCCTCGGCGAGACAGTACTCCTTGCCCGTCAGCTTCCACGCCAGCAGCATCAGGTAGCTGTAGCCGCCCACTGCATCGGGTTGACGATAGATATTCTGCCGGGTAAACGGCTTGCCCGCGGCGTAGTCGTAACCCTGGTCGTTGAAGTCGTATCCGATCTGATGCGCCATATCTCTCAGACTCGCGGCGGAGCGCTCAACCCGGGCAAGCCACTCGGGGTCGTGCGCGAAACGCGTTTGAATTAGCGCGAAGGCCAGCGCGTTCACATTCATCAGATACCAGTACTCGCACAGGGTTTTCCCCGGGCCGTCGAGGAACAGCCCATACGGCTCGCTGAAGTAGGCTTTCAGCGAACGTGCAAGTTCATCAAGGCCGCTGCCCCGCAGTTCCTTTCCCATGGCCACGGGCCCGTAACAGGTCAACCCGCCCTCCTCGGTGGTCTCGAGCGCCGAAGCAAAATACTGGCGGCCAGTCTTGTCGCGAAGGTTGACCCCGTGTGCGGGGTCCATGACGTAGGAATCAAACGCGTCGGCCAACTCGCCAAAATCCAGCGGCTCCCGGTCCGGTTTCGGCGGCAATCCGCTCCATCCGGCGGACTCTGCCGGCATGGGGAACATGGTTTGCGTAAAGCTGGCGAGACCCGCTGCCGCCACACCGGCAAGGAACCTTCTGCGGCTGGTCTGCCATTGCTCGGTAGCGGATTCCGGCGGCTGTTCGGCCATTTCATCTCCTTTACGGTTGACCAGGGTCACCGCAAACATGCGGCGCTTCGGGCGCAGCACGGGAAGGGGTATTCGAGCAAAGCCCATTCTTCACATCGATGCACGAAACGGCAAGGGTTTAACACGGCATATCATCAGCCAACAACGGCTTTACATGTGAATCGCCAGGCACTACCGCAGGGCTCTTACTCCGGGAATCCGCAGCGTATAGCTGATCCCTGCCGCGACAACGTACATGAACGCAAAGATCCAGATGACGCCTGACACGCCCAGCACGGGCAAAAACAGGCCGGCGACCGCCGGACCGATGAAAGTGCTCATGCCGGAGCCAAGGTTCATGATAGACATGGCCGCGCCGCGCGACTCGGGGGCCAGCGTAGCCATGATGGCGCCGATGGGAACAAAACCGGCCAGGGCCGTGCCATATGCCATGCCGGCGGCAACCGCAAGCGCATAGTTCGCGCCAAATGCGTGCGGCACGTAATACAAGCCCAGCGTGGTGACGGCGCATCCGCACGCGCCGATGAACGTGATGGTACGGCGCCAGCCGATGCGATCGCCGACCCAGCCCCAGATGAGATTGGCGACAACATTGGTGGCGAACATGATGCTGAGGATCTGCAGCCACTGCTGGAGCGTGAAGCCAACCACCTGGGTGAAGAAGATGGGAAGAAAGACCAGGAATCCGAACTCCGATGTGGTCGTGATGGTGGCAACAATGCCTCCGAGACCTACCTTGGGATGTCTCCATACGACGGAGACGCTGGACAAAAGCAGCCTGACCGAATTGTGGCCAGCCCTTGAGAGAGGCACCATTCCGTGTTTCTCGCGCACGCCGAGCAGCGTGATCAGTCCGCCGGCCAACACCATGGCGACGGAGATCCAGAGCGTCTTGTATGCACCGGCCCAGGGAACGGAGTAACTGGCGAAGAGCGCTCCCAGCGTGGGCAGTCCGCCGGTCCGGGCCGACCAGAACCACCCCACCGCAGTCCCCATGTAGCGCTCCGGAGTCACTGCGGTGATCCACACCAGGAACGCGTAGGCGAACAGGGGATAGCCAAAACCGCGCAACGCATAGCTGACCAGGATGGCGAAGTAACTTGCATGGGCGATGCCGAGGGTCAGGAAGGGCATTTCGAAAGCAAGCCAGATAAGATACCCGGCCCACATCACTTTCTTGGGACCGAAGATGTCAGACAAGGCGCCGCTGAGCCACGAGGCCAGCGCCGCGGAGATTCCGTATCCGGTGAAGACAATGGCCACCTGGGATTGGGTGAAATGGAGATCGATCAGCAGGGGCGAAAGGAAGCCAGCTTCCACGCCGTCACCGACCATGAACAGCAGCAGCCCCAAATAGCCGATCACCATCTCCGGGTGCATGCCGAGGCGCTCAGGGAGTGACGGCCTGGCGAGAGGTGGCGCGAAAATGTCGCCCGGCATCATGAATGATCCTGTCGAAGAGTTGCCGCCAGCGTGGCCTGCGCGCCGTGGCTCCGCAATTGATTGAGTTGGTGCTGCACTTCGCTAACGATGCTCGGATGAGCAACCGCCAAATCGCCGAAGAGCGTGTGTGTGGATAGAGCGCACGCCGCGTCCGATCCGCCCGAAGCGAGGAAGGGCCGCAGCGATTCGATCGCGGGGTCGCCGATGGTTGAAGGAGTCTCGCGATCGCGGGTGGCAGCATAGTGCAGCCAGCAGGCGAGTACAAGAGGAATCATCCGCGGGCGGCTGCCGGCCTTGAGCAGGGCCTCCAGCGAAGGCAGAATAAAGCGCGCGATCTTGGCGCAGCCGTTGGAGCAAATGCGCGAAACCTGGTCGCCAATTGACTGGTTGGCGAAGCGTTCCACGATCGTTGCGGAATAAGAATCCAAATCGATTCCGGGAAGCTGTTTGAGTGTTTGCCGAACCTCGGCCATGAATTCAATCAGTAACTGTTTGAGGAGCGGATCGCCCAACGCTTCGGCGATGTATGAGTAGCCGAGCAGGTCCGCCGCGTAGCCGATCGAAGAGTGGCCGCCGTTGAGCAGCCGCATCTTGGTCTCTTCGTATGGCGCGACGTTGGTCGTGATCTGCGCGCCGGCCAACTCCCATGCGGGACGTCCAGATGCGAAATCGTCTTCGAGCACCCATTGGCGAAAGCTTTCGCAAACAACCGGCGAGAGGTCGTGTACCCCGAACTTCCTTGCTACCAACTCGCGATGTGCCTCCGTCGTCTTCGGAGTGATGCGATCGACCATGCTGTTGGGAAACGTGATGTTGCTTTCAATCCAGCGGCGCAATTCCGCGCCCCTTTCATCCGCAAAGGCGAGGAGCGCCTTCCGGGCGGTCGCGCCATTCGACTGCACATTATCGCAGGAAAGCAGGGTAAAGGGCGCATGGCCGAGCTGTATGCGTCGCTGCGCCGCTTCGGCGACGAAGCCAAGCCAGGTTCGCGGCGAATCAGGATGCGCCAGATCGTGCTGGACGTCCGGGTGTTCGCTTAGGAATCGACCGGTTCCATCTTCGAGGAAATATCCGCCTTCGGTGACGGTAAGGGAAACGATCAGGCAATCGGACGAAGATAGACGTGTTAAAACGCCGGCTGTGGTTTCGGGCGCGAAGAGGTGTCCGACGAGAGAGCCAATCACGCGATAGCTTTCCCTGTTGTTATCGAGCTCCAGTACGCCATACAGGAAATCCTGAGTTGCCAGCGCATCGTGGACGTGCTTGTCGGGCGGGAGCAGGCCAATGCCGAACTCGCCCCAGCGGTCAGATGGCCCGCTCGAGAGCAAGTCATCGAGATAAACAGCAAGGTGGGACCGATTGAATCCGCCCACTCCGATATGTGCGAGCGCGGGACGCGTGAGGCTGCGGTCGTAGCGAGGACGCGCAACCCGCTGCGGAATGCAGTCAAGCGTGGAGTTGCGAAGTAACTGCACCGACTCAATCGCCATGTGGAATCATTCGTGAAGATGCTGATTCATTGCAGAGGTTCACGAAATGCGAGTCTCAGCGAAGGTGAGCGAAATTGTCAAGTGGCTGAGGCGCGCCTCACTTCTGGATCAAGCGAGTGGCCGCGATGGAGGTCGCGTTGGGTGCGCCGGCAACAGCCTGCGTCCGGATGAGGACTTCAAAATAGACCGGCTGCGGTGTGGAACTTGTAATTCCCAGAGCCTGAGCGAGCTTTTGGCGATTTCCAGGGTCAGCCAAAAAGATTCCTGCGGCCTCGGTGCCTTCCTGCTGTAGACCTTGCAGGATCAGTACACTTCCTTGTCCATCAGGTACGGGGAGCAAGGAGATGGTGGCGTAATCCTCCCCAGAACTTCCAGTAAAGCTCAATCCAGGATATTTCTCGTCTTCGCCCGATTTTGGATGGAGGTTCTGAAAGAACTTGAGGCTCTCGCCCACTACACCTTCGCGTTCCTGGAAATTCAGCTTGTCCTGAAAGTAGAAGACCCAGGGGTTAGAGCTGGGGCTACCGACGAAAACATAACTGCCCTCCTGCAGGTCGCGTGGCCGTAGTTCCCGGGCCGAACGAATTACCAGGCGATCGCCTTCGCCCCCGCATACGCGGAGAAGGTTGCTGACCACGACAACGTCGGCATACGACGTAAGTAACGACCCCGACAAGTACTTCATCATCCGGGTCTCTCGTTCGGTGGGGTGGGCATTGAAGAGATCCTGGCCGTTACGGTAGGAAGGACTAAGATAGGTATCCAGCGTGAGAGGCCGCTCCTCGAGAAGACGCGTCATGCCATAGTTGGCGTCCGCGACTACGACCTGAACAGGCGCATTGCCCGGACTGAACAGCGAGGATAGTGGCCACGGAGCCTGGGGCTGCGGGCTCTGTCTCTGATGAAAGAACCACGCCGCAATGGTGGTGCCCAGAAACAGCGCGGCCAGAGTCCAGGGAACCACACCGTACAGCAGACTGAAGCGAGTCGCCGTGGAATCCTGTGCCGGCGCCGGCTGGTCTACAGCTCTAAAAAGGGTGGTATAGGCCCCCTTGGGAATCTCAACCACCAGCGTTTCATTGCGGCCGTCGCCATCAAAGTATTCGTGTAAGCGCAGACGCAACTGGCGTACGTGCACGCGAACCGAACTGTCCTCGACCACACTATAGGCTTGCGGTTTGCCGAATACGGCGCTTCCGATGCGGTGCTCGGTGAGGTCCTGCGCCTGGCCGTGAAGCGTTCTTTCGGCCATATACCGCAGAAGTTCACGGATGCGAGCCGATTTTTGGAACGGAGGGCTGGCTGTGATTCTCTCGATCAACTGCCAGCGGGCATCCGCCTTCAGTTCCTGTTCAGCTTCCATCGCCCTCGTCCATCGTGTCCTCTGCAGTCCGCAGAGCCTAACGGCGCGAATGAATGATAGCACGACGTCTATCTGTATGAAAAAGAGGACGTAACTGGGAAGAGTCTGGAAACTACCCGAAGGAAATCCACCGTTCCCCCGCCTGCATAAATTGCGATTCACATGTAGATCGCAATGATTCCCGATGTTTTTTGGCGTGAGTACCTTTTCAAGCGTCTGCACGCTCCCTCATCCTTTGGGTTGATTTGCGGCCAATCCCCGGGGTTGATACGCGGTCGCAATGCCTCTACGCTTCCTCCTCGCGTAACCCATGATTTTAGAGGCGTTTCCAACGACTTCTTCAAAAAGGATGAATGAGACACGACCTGGCAGATCGCTCTAAAAAGAACCCCATCCTGCGGCCGGAGGACCTGCGCCCCAGCCTGGCGGGAATGGAGATAACCTGTCTGCTCAATCCGGGAGTGTTCGAGTTCGAGGGCAAGACCTGGCTGATCGTCCGCGTGGCTGAGCGTCCAAAACAAACGCCGGGCAGGACCTCTTTGCCCGTCCTTACACCCCACGGTCAGGTGGAAATCCTGGAATTCGATTCCAGTGATCCCCGACTCGATTTGAGCGATCCCCGCATCATCAGTTTTGAAGGTCAGGACTACCTCACGACGCTGTCCCATCTGCGCTTGTTATCGAGCGACGACGGAATCGACTTCTCCGAAGCGGAACCCAGCCGGCCCCTGACAGGAACGGGCGACTTGGAGACCTTCGGCATCGAGGACTGCCGGGTGGCGAAGATCGATTCGACCTTCTATCTGACCTATACCCAGGTTTCCAGGCATGGCGTAGGGGTGGGCCTGAGGACGACCCGCGATTGGAAGGAATTCGTGCATGAAGGCATGATCTTTCCACCTCACAACAAGGATTGCGCGCTCTTCCAAGAGCGGATCGGGGGCAAATACTACGCCCTGCACCGGCCCAGCAGTCCCGAGTTGGGCGGCAACTACATCTGGCTGGCGGAGTCCCCCGACCTGGTTCATTGGGGCCGCCACCGCTGCGTGGCTCACACCCGGGAAGGCTACTGGGACAGTGCACGTGTGGGAGCCGGAGCTTCGCCGATCCGAACCGCAAAGGGTTGGCTGGAGATTTATCACGGCGCCACGAAAGACAACCGCTATTGCCTGGGCGCGTTACTTCTCGACCTGAACGAACCGTGGAAGGTTCTGGCGCGCTCAGAGGCGCCGATCATGGAACCTCTGGAGCAATACGAGCAGGAGGGATTCTTTGGGCACGTGATCTTTACCAACGGGCACATCGTGAACGGAGACCGCCTGACGCTCTACTATGGCGCTGCCGACAGCGTGATCTGCGCGGCGACGTTTTCCGTTGAGAGCATCCTTGCCGGGCTGGCGTTGGCGAAGGGGGCTAAGGCGTGAACGGCATTCGCAAAGAAGTTGCTGTCTTTTTCGCCTGTCCGCACTCCATGCGCGTGCTCATGGTCTCGAACATGATCTATGCGCTGGTTTTGCCAGTGATTGAGATTTTTGTTGCAGCATACGTGATGCGAAACTCCAGGGCCGTCGACAAGGTGGTTGCGTATCAACTGTCGATTTATTCAGCCACGCCGCTGGCCTTCTTTATCAATGGCAGGCTCCTGGGCCGGGTCAGCTCAAAGCATTTGTACGCGGTGGGAATGGTGCTTTCCGGGATCGCCATGATGCTCATGATGGAATTGGGGATCCTGAGCCGGCTTGGCATCGCCATGCTGGGATTGACGATGGGCCTCGCCACGGGAATCTTCTGGGCCAACCGGGGCTTCCTGGCGCTGATGGCCACCAGCGATGACAATCGCAATTACTTCTATGGCGTGGAAAACTTCGTGGCGACCTTGAACGCCGTTGTTGTTCCCGCGCTCATCGGATGGTTCATCAGCGGTACGGCCCTTTACGGGTGGCTCGGCGGAGTGGCCAACCGCGCCTATCGCGTGATTGCGATGGTGGTCTTCGTTCTCACCATCGCGGCCGCCGCCATCCTGGAGCGCGGCACATTCCGCATGCCCCGGCATACGAGGTTTGTCTACTTCCATTTCCATCCGCTGTGGTGGCGCATGCTCGCGCTGGCGCTGCTGAAGGGACTCGCTCAGGGCTACATCGTTACGGCACCGGCCATGCTCATCATGCTTCTCGTCGGGCAGGAGGGAACATTGGGGGCCGTTCAGGCGATTGGCGGGGTCTTCTCCGCGTGCCTGCTCTATGCGGCCGGCCGCCTCACCGCACCGCGGCATCGCAAGGTCATTTTCGCTGTCGGGCTGTCGCTCTTCCTGCTGGGAGCGGTCACCAACGCGCTGCTCTTTAGCGCGTTAGGCGTATTCATTTTCATTGCTTGTCTTTTGCTGGCGAAGCCGATGCTCGACCTGGCCTATTTTCCCATCCAGTTGCAGGTGGTCGATACGGTATCGCGCATCGAGGGACGCAATAGCTACGCTTACATTTTCAATCATGAATTCGGCTTGTTTACAGGAAGAGCCCTGGGTTGCGGGCTATTCCTGGCCATCGCGCATTGGGGATCGGGAATTGCGGCACTCAAGTACGCGCTCCCCGTGATTGCACTGCTGCAAATGTTATCGATCTGGGTAAACGCCCGGATTTCCCGGGATCTGGATAAGGCGGGAACCACCTCCTCCGCCTTAAACCTTGCCACTCGAACTTCGGAGGCTTGAAGCAACTTGAAAAGGAGAAACACAATGACCAACCGCAGTCTAACCGCGCAAAGAACGTGGTGCTTCGCGGCCGCACTGTTGGCGGCATTCTGGCTGTCGGCCGCCATCCCCTGCTTAGCTCAAGCAGGCAGAGGCAGTTTAGCTGGCTCGGTCAAGGACCCAACCGGCGCAGTCGTGGCAGGGGCATCGATTGACCTGAAAGAATCAAACACCGGCAGCCCTTACAGCATGAGCGCGACCGCCGATGGCCTGTTCAACTTTTCCGAGCTTCCACCCGGGAATTACACCCTGACCGTAACTTCTTCAGGGTTCGAGTCCTATATCCAGAGCGGCATCATCGTGGAGGTTGGCAGCACGGCCACTGTCGATGTCGTTTTGAAAGTGGGTACGGCTAAAGAGAGCGTAACCATCACGAGCGACGCCTCGCACCTGGATTCCGAATCCTCCGATGTCGGCTACACGATGTCGCCTCAGGTATTGGAATCGCTTCCGCTGCCCTTCGGCGGAGAGATCCGCAACCCGATGGAATTCGCGGCGCTCTCGCCCGGATTCGCCGGCTCGATGTCCAACAACCCCTCCTCGCCACCCTCTGGAGCCTTTAAGCTCAGCGGCGGACAACAGGGCGGCGGCGACATTTTGCTGGACGGCGCCACCACCGAGTTGGCATCGGCCAACATGCAGGTGACCTATGGCTTCAGCGTCGAGGCCGTCTCCGAATTCAAGGTCATGACCAACACCTTCGACGCCCAATTTGGAAGCGCCAGCGGCGGCGTGGTCAATCTCGTCTCTAAGCAAGGAACGAACGACTTTCACGGCTCGGCTTACGACTTGCTCAAGAACCGCGTCCTGGATGCCAACAGCTGGACCAACGACCTCGCTAACGCGGAAGCCGGCAAGATCGTAGACACGAAGCCGATCGACACCCAGAACGACTTCGGCGCAAGCGTCGGCGGGCCGGTGCGCGTTCCCTGGCTTTACAACGGCAAAGACAAGACCTTCTTCTTCTTCAATTACGAGGGCTTCCGGCAAGAGAACGGAAGCACCTCGCTGCTGTCGGCGCCCACCCAGGCCATGCTCGGCGGCGACTTCTCTGCATTGCTGACTCCGACGATAGTTCAGAAGCAGACCTTCCCGGCGCACATCCTTTACGACTACACGACCTGCACTGGAGCCAATCAGGGACAGACCTGCCAGGCTTATCCCAACAACAAAATCACCGAGGCACCGGATCCGGTCTTTGCCGCCGCCTCCAAGGTCATACCCTCCGCCCCCTCCAGCGCCACCAGCCCTTACTTCAACATCAGTGACGCCAGTTCCAACCACGAGCAAGCCGACATGTGGAACATCCGCATCGATGAGAACATCAACACGCGCAACAAGATCTCAGCCAGTTACTTCACCGGCAACATGCCTTACATCAGCACCCAAAGCCTCGGGTCGCTTTACACCGGAGGCAACATCCAGGGCAACAAATATGTGCGTCTGGGCTATGACTACTTCATCTCGCCCACCATGCTCAACCACTTCAACGCCGGCTTCACTCGCCGCCATCGCCTTGAAACCTCGGGCGAGGGCGGATTTGGCGGTGACTGGGCATCCAAGTTCGGGCTCAAGGGCGTAGGCGAAAAGGTCTTCCCTCGCTTCGACATCAACTATCCGGGCAATGGCATCAACACCCCCAGCGATGGCGACAGCGTCTTCGACGACAACGTCTTTCAATATGACGACGCGGTCTCGTGGCAGAAGGGCCGTCACAGCTTCAGGTTCGGCGCCGAATTTCGCGCCGCGCAGTTCAACCTCGGCATCCTGACCGGCAGCGCCGGCCATTTCAACTTCGCGCCGGGCCCCACCAGCACTCCGACTGACGGCAACTCCGGCTTCGGCTTCGCCAGCTTCTATCGAGGAACATTCACTAGCGTAAGCGGCGATGAGTCTGAAATTTCCATTCCCCAGATCAACGGATTCCGCGCCAAGTATTTTGCCGTCTTTGCCGCCGACGATTGGAAGGTGAACAGCAAGCTTGCCGTCAACCTTGGCTTGCGCTACGACATGCCAATCCCGGTGACCGAGCAGGCAAACCGCATGTCCTATGTGGATCCAACCCTGCCGAATCCGGGGGCGGGCGGCCTTCCCGGCGCTTACGTCTTCGAAGGCAGCGGCACGGGACGCCTCGGCGGCAGCTCCCCGCAGTCGATCTTCAAAAAGGCCTTCGGTCCGCGCGTGGGCCTCTCCTATTCGGTCGATCCCAACACCGTCATCCGCGCCGGCTACGGCATTTACTTCTCTACCCAGCGCGTCGGCGGCTTCGCCGAGGACGACAGCCAGGGCTTCTCCTCCAGCTACACCTACCCCGCCCCGAACACTCCTCAGACACCGGCTGGTGTGCTCTCCCAGATCACCGCCTATCCCGGCAAACTGCCGCCCTTCATCGACCCCACGGTCATGAACGGCCAGGGCAATGCACTCTTCCTCGAGTCGAAGGTCGACCGCCCTGGGACCATCCAAAACTGGACTCTCGATGTGCAGCGCCAACTCCCCTTCAACACCATTGTTGACGTGGCCTACGTCGGCGCTCATGGCGATCACCTGCAGGCCTTCCTGCACGACCCCAACCAGGGGAATCCGGCCAACATGTCGCGAGGCGCATGTTTGCAGCAACCCATCACTGCGCAGGGCGCGGGTACACCATGCGCGGGCTTCCCAACTGTTGCGGCGCCATTTGTAGGGTTCAGCGGCTCTGTCTCTCAGGCCCTGCGACCCTTCCCGCAGTATGGAACCGTCACGGTGGATTCAGCGACCATGGACGATCCCTTCGGCGATTACACCTACGATGCCCTTCAGGTTCAGGTAACTAAGCGGACCAGCGCCGGGCTGACAGTGTTGGCGAGCTACAGTTGGTCAAAGAACATCACCAATGCCGACTCGGAGTATCCGACCGAGGCCGCCTGGGAAGGGAACGACACTTCCGGCGCGCTGAACACCTACAATCTGAAGGTCGAGAAGGCCCTCAGCCAGTTCGACATTCCGCAGCGCGTCGTCCTGGCCTGGACTTACGATCTTCCTTTCGGCAAGGGCAAGAAGTTTGCCAATGAGGGTGGAGTTGTCAACGTCCTGGCTGGTGGATGGAAGATTGCCGCCGTCCAGAAGTACCAAAGCGGCACTCCACTCACCGTATCCTCGGCGAACTGGACCTCGGGGATCTTCGCCGGCCCCCAGGGCGCAACCGGCATCGCAAACGCCCGTCCCAACATCGTTTCCGGACAGAGCGTTGGCGCGCTGCACGGCAAGTTTGTCTATGGCACGACGAGCCGCCTCCTAAACCAGGCTGCCTTTACTCCGGCCGCCAGCTACACCTTTGGCGACGCGCCCAAAGCCCTTGGCATCCGCGAGTTCTTCAACAACTCCGAGGACTTCAACGTCACCAAGTCCATCCCCATGTTCACCGAACGGGTCCACACCGACTTCCGCGTGGAGTTCTTCGACGTCTTCAACCGGCACCGCTTCACCGGCTTTGACACGACTGTAAGTTGTACTCCCAATCCCGCGCTGAACATAACATGCAACCCGGGGCCCAATACCAACTCAGACTTCGGGAACGCTTCGGGCCTTGCCTATGGCCCGAGAAACATCCAGGGCTCTTTGCGGGTCAAATTCTGACGCCACCAGGAAAATCAGCCCTGTTACGTCTGACGTTTGAAAACAACCAAACTCTCCCGGACCTCTTCAGCGAGGTCCGGGAGAATTGTACTTTTGCGCGCGACACAATCCAGACAGCGGATGATCGGTCCATTACTAACAACACCCTACAGGATCGCGCAATGGCATTCAGCGACGTGAAAATACGCTACTATCAAACCATGTTTCGTATCCACAGCCGGCGATTTCTGGTTTTCGCTTCAGTGATTCCGATTGCATGCCTGCTCTCGTTTGGCGGCGCCGCGCAGGTTGTCAGTTCACAAATCCAGGATCAAGTTCAGGAACACTTTCTCGCTGCTCAGCAGGCACAGCAGCAGGGCCGGCTTGATGATGCAGTCGGCGAATATAAGGAAGTTCTGCGGCTTCAGCCCCGATTGCCTGAGGTGTA
>Ga0182027_10002363_pt1 | contig 30734 bp, 29 predicted proteins | sample 712E1DmetaG_FD_121300 | JGI IMG/M metagenome (GOLD analysis project Ga0182027, IMG submission 121300) | Permafrost microbial communities from Stordalen Mire, Sweden - 712E1D metaG (Illumina Assembly) | ecosystem: Environmental > Terrestrial > Soil > Wetlands > Permafrost | place: Sweden...
CCCCAGATAAGTGTCATTCTTGGCCCTTGCGCCGGAGGTGCTGTTTACTCGCCCGCCCTCACTGATTTCGTTTTCGTAGTCGATAAGATCTCCAAAATGTTCATCACAGGTCCTGAAGTGATCAAGACCGTGCTGGGCGAAGAAATTTCCATGGAAGACCTTGGTGGTGCCAGGGTTCATGCAGAAATTACCGGGAATGCGCATTTCTTTGCCGAAAGCGAGCAGGATTGCTTTGAGATGATTAAACGCCTGGTGAGTTTTATTCCCTGGAATAATGATAAAAAGGCTGAGACATTTCCCAAGAAAGCCCCTAAATCACGCCAATATAAAATCGACAGCATCTTTCCTACTAACCCGATGACGCCGTATGATGTTCGTGATATCATCAAGTCCCTGGTTGACGACTCTGATTTTTTTGAAGTTCATGAACACTGGGCCGGGAACATAGTGGTAGGTTTTTCCAGGATAAACGGGGAGACTGTAGGATTTGTCGCCAACCAGCCCATGGTGCTTGCAGGTGTCCTGGACGTGGATTCCAGCGATAAAGCTGCCAGGTTCATCCGCTTCTGTGATGCATTCAATATACCCCTGGTAACTCTTGTTGATCTTCCCGGCTACCTCCCCGGCGTTGACCAGGAACATGCCGGGGTCATCAGGCATGGAGCCAAGGTATTATATGCATATAGTGAAGCTACAGTGCCAAAACTTACTGTGATCCTCAGGAAAGCATACGGTGGCGGTTATATTGCCATGTGCTCGCATCATTTAAGGGCTGATTTTGTATTTGCCTGGCCTACTGCCGAGATCGCGGTAATGGGACCTGAGGGCGCAGCCAATATCATTTTCCGAAACGAGATCAAATCGTCAGATAACCCGGATGAGACTAGGAAAAAACTCATAGAGGAATACCGCCAGAAGTTTGCCAATCCTTATGTTGCAGCAGCTTACGGGTATGTGGATGCAGTAATCGAACCTGCTGAAACACGGGAGTTCCTCGTTCATTCCCTGACCCTTGCAGTCAATAAAAATGAGCTTTCTCCCAAGAAAAAACATGGAATCCCTCCTTTCTGACAAACCAGGCCACTCAATTCAATGATCATCTGACAACCTATGGAAGAGAAAGAAAAGAATCAGAAACCGGAAGAACCGGAGTATATTGCCTTCCAGATGGAGGATATTGCATTCAAAACTCTTCCCAACCGGAAGTTTCTTTCCCGCGCTCCTTATGTTCCGAAAGACCTGAAGAAAATAACTGCCTTTATCCCGGGGACTATCACAAAAGTCTTCGTGAAAGAAAATCACAAGGTAAAAGCAGGAGATACATTGTTATCCTTGCAGGCAATGAAGATGGACAACCACCTTATTTCGCCTTTTTCCACCACCGTAAAGAAGGTCAACGTCAAACAGGGAGATAAGGTTACAAAGAACCAGGTTCTTGTCGAACTCAGGTAAGCAGCATTTCTTTTATAATTGAGGCCACTTCTTCCTTTCCCAGGCGGGTAATGGAGGAGGTAGGTATAATATCCGGGACAAACCCGGATACCATTGTTTTTACTTTCAACATGTATTCTGCCCTGAGCTTTGCCAGGTCATTTTTCCTGTTTTTATCTGATTTCGTGAACAGGACGATGAATTTTTTATTATTCCTGACAAGCCAGTTCATGAAAGTAACATCCTGTTTTAAAGGCTCATGCCTTGAATCGATCAGTACGAAAATACATTTAAGGTTTTGCCGCTTCAGAATATAGGTATGAATGATCTTCTCCAGCACATTTATTTCAGTTTTCGAAAGCCTTGCAAAGCCATATCCGGGTAAGTCAACCAGGTAAAATGAAGAATCAGAGTCTATGTAGTGATTGATCGTGCGGGTCTTTCCGGGGTTCGAGGAAATCTTGGCAAGTGCCTTGCGCCCCGACAGCATATTGATCAGGCTTGATTTTCCCACATTCGATCTCCCGATAAATGCGAATTCAGGAAGTCCGGGCTCCGGGCAATCTTTCAGAAAGGCACTGCTGGAAACAAATCTGAGATTCATGGATTTTTAAAGCTTTAAAAAAACACCTGGCCTACTCCCCCATTTCATAAACTTTTTGCCTGATATATTCAGCCCATTCCAGGTCATTCCTTGATTTATCAAGACTGGTCCAGGGGATGACATCCCCGAAAATGATTTTGATGGTCCTTCCTTTTTGCTTCATCATCTCATCCACAAGGAAAAACATTTCAATATTTACCTTGATCCCCAGCTTCTTCCGCCAGTTTGCCAGGTTATAGAAACGGTCTGTATTCCGTCCTGAAACAAACACCGGCAAGATATCCCTTTGATGCTTCCTGGCTTTTTTTATAAAGGTATTTTTCCATTCAAGGTCCCTGATGATCCCACCCCTGAGCTTTCTTGACACGAGGCCTGCAGGGAAATACAGTATCATCTTGCCGGAAGCGAAGTTTTCCTCTATGATCCTCGCGTTATCCGTATTTTTTCCATGCTTGTTGATCGGGATGAATAAGGGTCTGAGGCCGGGAACATTCATGAGAATATCGTTAACCGGTAAGACCAGGTCAGACCTTATCAATCCTATCTGGTCCATCAATGCAAGCCCGTCAAGTCCTCCCAGGGGGTGGTTTGAGGCTATGATAAGCCTCCTGCCAAGAAGCCTGGCCGACAGATTTTCCATCAGTTGTTCCTGGTCTTTTCCGTTTAGCAGGGTGATGGTATTCACACCGAATTCCTTAAGAATTGCCTTGACAAAGGGCAATCCCGATTTATCCCTGTGATTATAAATATACCCGTTAACTTCGTCCTGGTGGACCAGCCGTTTCAGGTAATTCATCAAAAATGTCGGGATGAATTTCAGGACATAGGGATTCTTTGAAGCGAACACTGCTTCCAGGTCGATCAGTTTTTCAGGAATCTCTGCTTTTTCCGAAGTCATACTGCAAAAATAGAAAATCATTGCTATTTTAGTAATTTTGCATTTGATTGTTACCTAATTGATGATGGAACCCATTATTCCTCCTGTTGATCGCCATCTGCTGGACGCCGAACTGACTGACTTCAAATTTGTCAGGAATACCAATAACGGCCGTAATAAAATTTATATTTTTACCGCACATGATTCGCCTAACCTGATGAGAGAACTTGGGCGCATGAGGGAAATTACATTCCGGGATGCAGGGGGCGGGACCGGGAAGCCGGTTGATATCGATGAATTCGATGTGATGGAAGAACCCTTTCACCAGCTGATCGTATGGGACCCCGCAGAGCATGAGATCGTAGGGGGATACCGGTTCATTCATGGCAAAGACCTTCCCTGCGACAGCCAGGGCCACCTGGATTCGGCCACTGCCGATCTGTTCAGGTTTTCGCATAAGTTTATCCGGGATTACCTCTCCTGGTCTATCGAACTAGGCCGCTCCTTCGTTCAGCCTGAGTACCAGCCAACCGTGAACTTCAGAAAGGGCATGTATTCGCTTGATAATTTATGGGATGGGCTTGGAGCCATCATCGTTGAAAACCCCGATGTAAACTATTTTTTCGGTAAGATGACCATGTACCCCCAATACAACAAGAAGGCAAGGGATATTGTTCTGTATTTTCTGAGAAAATTTTTTCCTGATCACGAAGGACTCATGTTCCCCCGGGAAACGGTAACGCTGGAAACTTCAGAACAGGAGCTGGATAGCATTTTCAATGCCCCGGGTTTTGAAGAGAATTACAAGATCCTGGTGCATCAGGTCAGGAGCCTCGGTGAGCTGGTGCCTCCCCTTGTCAATGCTTATATGAATTTAAGCTCCACCATGCGCACCTTCGGAACCGCAATAAACCCGGGCTTCGGAGATGTCGAAGAAACCGGTATAATGATCAAGATTGATGACATCTACCCCCGAAAAAAGGAAAGACATTTGAAAACTTATATCCAAAGGCTGTCGTTCAGGGGCTTTCGATGGACCCGGAAAAAATAGGTTACTTCAGAACAAAGGTTTTGATCAGGCGGTCTTTGCCTTGACTGCTTTTTTCATCAGTTTGCTTTTCAGATTGGCAGCCTTGTTCTTATGGATTACCGATTTTTTCGCGAGTTTATCAACCTGGGAGATAACTTTTGGCAAATCTTTCTGTAAAGCTTCTTTTTCTTCCGTAGCACGCAGTTTCTTTATTGCATTGCGAACAGTTTTCGCCTGGTAACGGTTATCAGTTCTTTTCGTTTTTGAACTCCGGATTCGCTTTTCTGAACTTTTATGATTGGCCATGGATCATTTATTGTTAATGGTAATTACTTTCTAAAAATCAGGGCGCAAAATTACAACATTTTTTGGAATTAAGAAATTGAGGGGCAGAATTCCGATTTTTGCATCAGGGGCAGCCTCACTTTAGTGAAGCTGCCCCTGATAAAAATTTACAGTCCGGCGTCAGGTAATAGGAATTTTACCTCCGGATTGCCTAACCTGAATTCAGGTCACATAGCTGCCCTATTTTATCTCAACGGCAGGGGCTTGGTCCTGCTCTGTGACTGGTATAGCTGGAGGAACCGCCAATGGAAACTCTGGTACTAAAGCAGGTTTTTTCGGCGTCTTTTTGGGGACTGGTTTTTTTATTGCTTTTTTCCGGTCCGGCTGTTTCACTCTTCTGGTCTCTTTTACTCCCTGCTCCTTAATAGCCTCTGAAACCTTCTTGTTCTCAGTCTTCTTAATCGCAGCTTTCTTTGTTCCAGACTTCTTTGTTTTATCGGTCTTTGCCTTAGCAGCTTTTCCCGATGCTACTTTTTTGAGGTCTTGTTTTATAACCGACTTTTTCTCTACCGGTATTACCCCCGGCAGTATAATCTCCGCTTTAGGTTCAGATGATTTCACTGCTTTTAATGGAACACGTTTTGAACCTTTTTTGGGGCCGCGTTTCTTTGGCCGGCCACGCTTCCCGGCTTTCTTTTTACTTTGTTTGGTTTCCTCACTCAGGATTTTAACTTTCTCCTGGCTTGCTTCCCTGGGTGACCTTCCACGTCCCTTTTTCTTTGACGGAATGCTGGTTTTTGTAACATCAGCAGAAATACTCCCTAATTTTTTTAATAAATTTCTGATTTCACCAATATATTTTTCTGCTTCGATAAGTTCAAGCTCATATTGTCCCTTAAGGAATTCGAGCTCGGCTTCTGTGAATTTTATACTTCGCATGATAGTCGTTTTAATTAATATTTAATTCAATGAATTGTGCAAAAGTAATATGTAATTATTGATTTATCAAAAAAATAATTACAAAGAAAAATAGCACCTTTATATAAATCTACATTTCACGGCATGTATTGTTATTACTGCCGAAATTGATTGTCCGGGATAATAAAAAATGAAAAAATAACCGGAATATTTAATTTATTTTCAATCAATAATTTTTTTTACAATTTTTTTCAGGTGGAAATAATTTAAGGCAGATACAGCAAGAAGGCGGAAATTTCTTTTGGGGATCAGATTACTATATATCTGATGGCTGTTTTCACCGATATATATAATTAATGACCTTATATTATCTATAAAAAAAATGTCCGGATAGGACTTGAAATCTTTCTTTGACCATTCATATTTATGCTCTTCAAAAGGGTTATCATATATCCCTCCCTGTTCATTTGAACCTTTAGGAACCGAGATGATCACATTCCTGCCCTTCCGGATACAATTTCCCAATAATATTTTACCATCCTCACAGGTAAAATGCTCAAACACATCAATCATTAAAATCAGGTCATATTTAATATCGAGCTTGGGGACAATATCCATTGCATTACCGATGTATATGTTTGAATAAATTTCTTTATGCAATGGAGTTATATAATGAGAAAAAACCTCGATTCCATCAATTCGTTTTTCTTTCGTTCCATAAGTTCCAATCCCGGTAATCTCTAAATATTCCCTGGAAAGAAAACCATATTTACCATTCCCGACACCAATGTCCAGGATTGATTTTGGATTCGTGAAAATAATTAAATCAACTATTTCATTAATCTGAAGGTGATGACTGGATGGCATGTCAAAATATTTTTGTCTTGATAAAGAATAGTTTCGCTCTTCCTGATGAAATTGAAACGACAGCTTCGGATTACTAAAATATTCTTGGATGATTCAACGAAATTTAATAATTTTGCACTCCCATTGAAAATGGCCCGTTCGTCTAGGGGTTAGGACGTCAGGTTTTCATCCTGGTAACAGGGGTTCGATTCCCCTACGGGCTACTCCAAACACCTGTTAATCGACTGATTGATAGGTGTTTTTGTTTTATCTGGGAACATTTGGCGAACATGAAAAAATAAATTCTTCAGCATTTTCTGTTAAATTTCTTTCTTGCCTTTCCAGCATTATACCTCTTGCGTTTAACGTCAATTAAGCTTTTTGTATTCTCCCTGCCTGACTTCAGTATGACGGATCGCTCCTCCTGAGGAACCTGTAATTATCGCCAGTATGCCTACCAGAAGGGCAGCAATAAGAAGATATGTATTGAACCGTTTCAACAGCTTCGCCCGGGTTTTGGTAATATACAAAGCCGTGGCTGACAATGCCGACGTAAGCATCAGGCCGATAAAGAAAAAAAGTGCGACATTCTCGTGATGTTCAATGATATCTTTTGTAATCCCAGGGTAGGTTTCCAATAATTTTCCTGCATCATCACCCGTTAAATAGGCTGGCAAAGCAAAAATCCCTATCAGCAGGTAAAACCAAAGTGAGAGTTTTTGGAGTTCCTCACTTTTTCTGACAATAGCGATAATGTTAAAAATTATCGCAAATCCCAAACCTATAATCGGGAAATGTGTAAATACAAGATGTAACTGGGCCGGATTCATCATCTGATTATTTTATAATTAAAACCATGGGCAGCACTGAAAGGCTCAGCGCTTTCATGGAAATGGAAAAATCGGTCTGGTTGAATCGCCTACCACGTGAAGACAGTGCTGAAATGAAAAAAATCAGAACTTCAAACCCTGCTGCTCTATCAAGGATCTGTCAGGGTATTCTTTCAATACCCTGACAGATCCTTGGGATCAGTGAAATGCTATCCAGCCTATATCAATATTATGCTGGTGTACTGAAGTATTTTATTTTCCTACAGACAAGGATGCTCCTACAGAAAAACTTGTTCCGTCAGACGTAAGGTTTCCGACAAAAGAAAATGTCCACGTACCAATTTCTTTTGTATAAGCCGATGTCTGATCCTCAAGCATGAAGACCTGGTTCAATACAAAATATGTCCCGTTCAGGTTATAGGTAGATGTATTGGTGGCAATGGGGTCAGTAACAATGACCTTTGTCATTTTAACATCAGTATTTGTGCACTTTGCATAAAACTGGAGTCCTTCACCACCGCCCTGGAGTTGCACCGTAGTAGCAGTAACAGTGAACGTTGGCACAACAGGACCACTGCTTTTCTTCTTGCATCCTGAAAGGACACCGCTTCCTGTAATCATGACAAACATGCTGATCAATAAAAGGAAATTAATTCTTTTCATGGTAATGTGGTTTTAAGGTTATATTTGATTTTTAACAAAAGTAAGACATTTTAAAAAAACTAAATAAAATTATAAATATTTTTAGGAAAATATTAGGAACCATTATAAAATCTTTCCTGTCCCGTTTTGCTCAACTTCATCAGCCTGGAACCTGAATCCTATTCGTTTCCCGGTCCTGAGCGACATCGTATCCAGCTGTGTTTGCATTTCCTGCAGGGTGACTTCCTTCTGATCGTCAAAAGGGGGTGTAAGGAGGTCGAAATTGATCGTATATAGTATACTTGAATGTATTATTGAGCGTATGGTCTTCTGGTTAATTATACTATGGGGGAAGTTATTATAAAGCAAACCGACTTCTTTCTTCCCTTCCACGAAATAGTGTTGTTCCCGGTTGACGAACACCCGGCCAATAAGGTACCCGAGGTCATTTGATCTGTTATATCTGAATGAATCGGCCAGAAAATTGAAGATCATGATATTTCCGCAATAGGACCTCAGCTTGTCCTGGCGGATATAATCCGTTTTCATTACTTCATGGTCCCTAGGAAATTCAAAGACGTTGGTATGCATCATGAAAATCAGAACATCTGAGCCGAACTTTAACATGAACTGAAAGTCTCCCCTGTCTTCATATTCAAATAACAAATGATATTTTGCCTGTCCGACCTTCATATTGTTCCCCGAAATAAATTTTTCCGACAGGGTCCTGAATTGACTGAATACCTTAAACGTATTCTGATAAATTTCCTGTTTCAGGCCGGCTTTTTTTATAAAGGCCCTGATTAAATCGGAAGAATTTATGGAACTCTGGTTCATTTTATCTGATAGGGGTCTTAACAGGATGATGATGTGTCAGATCAAACGATTTATACTGATTCAGTGCTTGAAATTACAGATTTGATCAATGGTTTCAGGGAATCATAGGTATGAGCAAAGATACACCCGAGCGCATTGACCGGGACCCAGCGGGCGATTACAATTCCTTCGGATATCTGGGGAACCAGGGAATCCCTTGAGGAACCATCCATCCTGAACCAGAAAGTCCTTTTCAGGAATCTCTGGCTTCCCTGTGTATAAATATGATAAGTATCCGGCAGGTCTCCTTTTATTGACAGGCTGACCAGTCCGGTTTCCTCGCTGACTTCACGTAAAGCTGCAATCCGGGCGTGGGAATTCTCCCCGGCAGAGGAAAAGAAGTTTGTTTCGTCTGCAGCGGCCGGTTCTCCCCCTGCTTTTTTCCTGTCTTTGCCATTAATTTTACCTTTGGGGAGATCCCATTTCCCGTTTCGATGAATAAAGAGAACTTCCCCATGTTCATTAAATACGACACCTCCGGCTGCTTCGACTAGTGTAAAGCGCTTTACATATGCCTTTAGCAGCTTATCAAAATTATTTTCAGACCAGATCAGGAGGATGCTGCTCCTGGTTCTTTTTTCGAAGGCATCCAGAGCCTCTTCCATGTTTTTCTTTCCCGAAAATTCCAGATGTACCTCATTTTCATGTGCGGATGAAGGAGGGTAATCTGATAATCTCAGGATGCTTTCGTCATTATATATGTTTATTATCATGCGGAAAAAACGCTTTTCATATGAAACTATTATGCTGGTTGAAAAACAAACAGCCTGACCGGAATTTCAACAAAGGTAATAAACTTGATTTTTATTATTTTTGGGAAAGCAATTTGATTTATCATGATTTATAACGAAGAAGTCGCATTATCAACTGCAGAGCAGTTATTAAGGATCAGGGCTGTGAAATTAAGCCCGAATAATTTATTTACATGGGCATCCGGCATCAAGTCACCTATTTACACGGATAACCGTATTACCCTGTCATATCCTGAGATCCGGACGTTCATACGGCAAAGTTTTGTGGCTGTAATTGAAAAAAGCAATTGGGTACCGGAAATCATTGTCGGCGTCGCCACCGGTGGTATTCCACAGGGAGCCCTTGTGGCTCAGGATCTGGGGTTGCCTTTTGCCTATGTCCGTTCCTCAAAAAAAGACCACGGGTTGACGAACCAGGTTGAAGGGGAAGTACGGCCAGGTCAGAGAGCGGTTATTGTTGAAGATCTGATTTCAACAGGATTGAGCAGCCTTGGAGCTGTTGCCGCTATCAAAGCAGCTGGTTGCCCTGTACAGGGAATGCTCGCCATCTTCACTTATAACCTTAGTATTGCTGAAAAGAATTTTACAAAGGAACACTGCCCTCTGATCACTTTGACCGACTATGACCATCTGTTAATTAAAGCCTTGGAGATTAATTACATCTCCCAGGCCGATTTAATCATTCTCAGGGATTTTAAAAATGACCTCGAGAAAAACTGATCAACTGAAGGAGGAATTGAAGTAAATGAATTAAAAAAGACTGTTCCCGGTTAAAGAAACAGCCTTATCAATCATTTTTTTAAGGAATTATTTTTCAATGATCAGTTTATGGTTAACAACACTCCCGTTACCTGAGAGCCTCATAATGTATACACCCCTGTTCAAACTTTCCACGCTGATCTCTTTGAGGTTATAACCACTTGCGAGGTCGAGACCCTCATGGATTACTGATTTCCCAAGTAGATCGATCACATCAAGCTGCATTTTTGCAGCCTCATTCATATCCAGTTTAATATAAACCTTCCCTGAAGCAGGATTCGGGTAGATACTGCTGGCCAAAACACTGTTTTCACTAATCCCGGTTGACCCTGTAACGAATGCCCAAACAGGGCTCCAGCTGCTTGTATCGGGTAACTGGGAATCGGAAAACGCTCTCATCCTCCAGTAATAAGTCGCCATTGATTTAAGCTGCTTGGGAAGAGCATACTGTTTCGTCGTGTCATTTAATTTTACATCAAGGATCAATGAATCGAATGTCTGTTTTGCAGCAAGCTGAAGTTCATATTTAACGATACCTGTCTGCAGTATCCACTTAAAAGTTGGTTTTAAGGATATATTCGTTGCATTATTCGTAGGGGAAGAAAGGACCACTTTATCGATGGTCAGGAACGCGAACTTCGGGCACCAGGCCATGGTGTCTATCAGTGTCCGGCATCTTACTCGCCAGTAATACTGCTGTCCGAATTTAGTGAATGAAGCATTTGTAAAATTGGTATCCACCTCAGACCCTGCAACCACATTATTAAACAATGAATCCGTTGCCAGCTGGTATTCATATCCCAGCACTCCTTTAACAATAGTCCATCCCATTTTTACGTTCAGGAACTGGTCTTTGGCATTCTGTGCAGGCTGGGGCGGACTGGCTGCCTTTACATATGTGGCAACCTTGAAATTCCAGGGGCTGTTCCATGCACTTGTGCTCAGGTTATGCCGTGCCCTTACTCTCCAGTAATATTTCGTCGCAAAAAAGAGGTTTGAGAGCCGGAAATAGTTTGTGCCGAATGCTACAGTCCCGCTCCGGAACAAGGGTGAATTAAACTGAAGGGAAGTGTCAACCTGGACATCATAATACCTGATGCCGGAAATTGTGTGGCTCTTTGCAACATTCGACCAAATCAGCACTTCATAAGGATAGATTGTATCATTATTGCTATTAATGGGTGAGTTGTTTTTAGGGGAAACCAGCGTAATGGAATTGAACACAGTAAAATTCCAGACAGCAGACCAGGCAGAGGTTTGCCCCTGGTCGATTGCCCTGACACGCCAATAATATGTAACTCCGAACAGCAACTCATGCGTTTGATAACCGGTAAGAAGGACCATTGTTGTATCAAGCAGTTGGGATGAATTGAAGTTGATGGATGTGTCCAACTGAACATTGTACTGCAACCCGATACTTCCGGCAACCGCGTGCCAGCTGATGTAAATATTCGGCATCTGATTGAGTGAATCTTTCGGCGGGGACTTTAGAATGGGAGTGTATACTACTGTTCCCGCCATGGTGATAGCGGCAAAGAGCGTGAGAAAAACGATAGATAAAAGTCTTTTCATATCCGGAGTTTTATATTGTTATTTTTATTTACTGCTTTACTGCTTTACCGTAGGAATTATTGACCCGAATGATGTACATTCCGGTTGAAAGTGAGGAGAAATCAATGCGTGCTGTATTGTCTCCCGCCGGTTTGTTACCAAGGTTGCCGCCCATTACAAGGTTCCCGTTTAAATCATAAACGTAGATCCCGCAACTCGTGGCCTGATTAAGATGGAAACCGATTGTTGCATAATCGTGTATCGGGTTAGGGCTGATTTTAAGTTCATTCCTTATAACGTTTCCTGCGGGGCCCGGATCGACACCGACGGGAGTAAGGAAGGTTGTATCCCGGTAAAAGCCAAGCCCCCAGGTGGCAGCATAAACTGCCCCGTAGTTAAGCATAGGATAAGCCTGTGTGGTTTGCTGGGCAATTGCAGTGACAGGGGTGTTTCCTATATTAGCCATATCCGGTGCCCAGGTTGGTGAGGAGCTGGAAAGATCGGAGGTGGAGAAGACCCCCCATTCCGTACCAACAATGGCATTATTTTTATCATGCATCTCAATAATACCGCAAAGGACTGGAGCGGCCGGAAGATTTCCGGTCACATCCCTCCAGACAGGAAGGGAATCCAAAGCATTTTCGGAAAGATAAACGTAGCTGGTATTTCCATAGTTTCCAAGAGTAACCATTACTCTTTTTGAGTCATTCGGATCTACTGAAATTCCGCTGATATACCTGTTAATAAAAGGCGTATTCGTATAGAAATCGTTGCTAACGATGCAGGTTGGATTGCCCTGGTCGGCGGTTGCCGAATCATTGGCCATGATCAGGTTGCTTGCCCTGTATACTGCACCTGTCTGTGTCCCCATCCACAATGTATTCATATCGCTGGAATAGCTCAAAGTCGTGACGGAATTAGTATTTGAAGAATTCAGGGTATCCTTCAGTATGCAATACCATGCAGCTGCATGGCTGTATTGAAGCATGTATTTTGTCATATAAATCCCTTTCTTGGAAGCCTTTGACGTGTACATGAAAAACCTTGCCGCAATGGGGTCAGGTACCATGATACTGTCGCGAGGGGGAATAGCTTTCGGGGTCACGTAAACAAATGGGAATGCGGCGTTTGCGCTTGTTGCGGTAATTGCCGTTCCCGGCTGGATGACCAGGGTGTCGGACTTGTTGAAAAATTTAACGCTGTCCTGGGTATGGGAATAATTAAAGCTTTCAGCAAAGGTTATGGGCATATTAATACCATAGTTGAACCCGATGTCGCTTCCCAGGGGGTCGTTGTCATAAGTAAGGTCGTTAAGCTCGCGGCGTCTGAGGGTACGGTAGGTGGAACTGTTACTGTCGACATTGGTATAAACAACACATAGCGGATCTATCTTGCTCCATGTGCATGAGCCGCCGGTCCTGCCTTCGTCAGCGATATTATTCCCGTCTCTCCATATCTGCATACCATAGAGGGGGTCATTCACAAGGCGGGGGTAATAGGCTCCCACCACGACAGTTCCGCTGTTCAGAGCGCCTCCCATCACATTATCCTTGCTGTAGGTAAATGAAAGGGAATTAAGCTGGGCTACCTGCAAATTGAATGTGGATGTCTGATAAATGATCTGTCCGGCCCGGATGGTCGTTACGGTCACTCCCCCGTCGGAAGACAATACCATCCTCCCGTTATTACCTGGCTGGAAGGAATACTGGTGATGATAATTGGGTGCATAATTTGCATCTGATGTTGTAGTTGAACCGTTGCTTACCAGTTCCCAGTCATAATATTGCTCCCCGCTCACTTTTTTACCCATCCACATCATCTTTGAGCCGATGAGGATCTGTTCGGGGTTATCCGGGAATACGGTTATCGGGTTATAGTAAAATCCGTTGGCTCCGTAAGGCTCATAGGTTGAATTCGCCGGGAAGATAATGTTCCAGGTGTTACCTCCGTCCTCGGAACCATAAATTCCTTCCATGTAACCAGCCTGAAGACCGGATTGCCCGATGGCTGCATACATGATGGAAGGATTTGAAGGAGCAATCGCTACCCTGGCCCAACCCACTTTGTTGTTCGGAAGTTTCAGGCTGTCACCCGTGCTGAGCAGTACAAAATTACTGATGTCCCCTCCTCTTGCGATATAAACAGAATCACCGACAACGGCTAGAACCGTTCCGTCATTGCCCACGCATACATCTGTTGCATAACCTGCATATGCCGTAGTCCAATCAGTCCCGTTGTCGGAATAATATATACCGCCTATCGTGGCGGCATACATCCGTTCATTCCTGGGGTCGGAGGCAAGCTGTGCAATTCCCAGCCAATGGGCATTAAGTGCAGTTCCCGGGACGAGATTGAAAACATTGCCGTCAGTGGAATAGTATAATCCGTTTCCGTAGTTATAACCGGTGCTGTAAACCTGGCCGGTCCCGGCAAATATTACTCCCCCTTTCGACTGGGCCATGCAGGAGACCCTGAGAACATTCCCGTCGGAAGAGCCCAGGGAATGCCATGTCAAACCTAAGTTAGTTGAACGCCAAACACCTCCATCAGCTCCGCCTGCATATATTGTTGATCCTGTGGCATCCCTGTTGTCAAAGATAGCAGAGAACACCGGACCTCCCATATTCGTCGGGCCCATCGGACTCCAGTCCATATTCAGCCGCGATCCTGATTTCAGCCCTAACTGAGCAGCCTGCTTCTGTGATTTCAAGACATCATCAGCTGAAATAATTCCGGTTTTCTGATTGGCTTTCAGACGGTAAAAAGGATCATATGCCCGGGTTCTCCCCTTGTCACCAGGGGTACCAGCAAAAATCAGAGTGGAAATGAGCAGCCAAAGGAATCCGGCAAAAGTGGTCCGTAAAAGAGAGTGTAAATGTCTGTTTTTCATATTTTTAGGTTTGTTATAACTATTTCTCCTTTAATCGAACAAATATAAATTAAAAAATGTTATCTGCAAAAAAAAAATCAGAAGGAGAAAATATTGAAGAAAAGGAAGGTCAGATCTTTTCCAGGCTGCTTTGGAAAACCCAGCCGACACTGCCATTGGCAATCCGGATCTCATACCAGTCACCGATATGGTCGATCAGCCTGACTTTTGATCCCTCATGCAGGACAAAAATGTCGGTACTCTTTTCATCCGGAGAGCTTTTGATTGTTACTGTCGGATTCGTGATGATTGCTGACTGCTCTGATTTAAGGGAAGAAAAACTGCCAAGGGAAAATAAAAGGAAAACGACGGAAACAAGGAGGGAGGTCAAACCCGTCCAGAAACCTATCTTTCTGAGTGCTAAAACCCTGGAAGCGACGTATATTGAACCAAGCAACACGGCAAGGATGAAAAATGCAATACCGGCTTTAGCCCAGGCATCTGTTGAAAACTGGCTGGTCAGCTGATTCAGCCAGCGGCGGTAGAACAACTCGGGCATGGGTTCAATCTTATCGGAAACCCTGCTGTTTGCAACATTAAGGTTAAAGTTCACATCTTCATTTCCCGGGTCAATTCTCCTGGCCCTTTCATACCAAAGAATGGCATGGGGTATATCATTAAGTTTAAAGTAAGCATTCCCGATATTGTAGTATAGGTCAGGCGATTCAAGACCTTCAGAAACCACTGTCAGGTAAATATTGATTGCGTCCTGGTACCGGCCGCTTGTATATGCAGTATTTGCCTTGGCTATAGTGAGCTGGTTTTCAAGAGGATACGCTGTCAGTGAACTGATAATGAATAGTAAAACCAGAAGCAAAAGCCTGTGATTGATTCCTTTCATCCATCCTGCATTCATAGTGTACCCGTTTAAATTCAATGGTTCCGTTTCAACACTCATCCTGATCATCCGAATTGTTATTCCTTCTTACCTTAACTCCTGTTCAATCCTGGTTATTATTCCGAGTGCCTCATTGTATACCTTTCCCATACTGACGGATTTTTCACCCGGTGCAAACCTGGCATATTCGGTGTTTTGAAGCGTCCCCATAAATTCAGCTATGATTTCCTCGGAAACTTCTTTTTGCTGTAAAGTCTGGCGGACATTATCCATTGACAGTTCCGCCAGGGGTATGCTGAATTTATCACTGAGATATCCCCATAAGGCCTGGGAAATCTCTTCATAAAATGGTTCCTGTTTCTGTTCTTTGAGAAACAAATCTGCTTTTTTAAGACGCTTCCTTGCAATTTTAGTGGCTCTCAGGTTTTTCATAAGCACAGTATCGCTTCTTCTGACTCTTTGTTTCCTGAACAGAATGATAAACGCAATGAACAGGACAAGGGGTATCAAAAGCCATAACATGAACAAGGTTGATCCAAAAAAATAATATCCCTGCGGTGTAAGGTTAAGAACCTGACTTTTTATATGCCGGATATCACTGCCGATATATTTGATCTCTTCGTGATTAGCTCCTGTATAGGTCACAGCCGATCCTTCTCCTGTTCCCTTTTCCACGTCAATTGTATAGATCGGACTTGTTAGGGTTATATATTTCTTCTTCTTCAGGTCATAGAAAGAAAAGGATATTGGCTTGAGGCTGAATTTTCCCGGTTTCCTGGGAATAATCAGATATTCAAAAACCTGGGAACCGCTGACACCTTTTTCCGAAGAATTGATGTCATTTGTAATCTTGGGGTCATATGTTTCAAAATCAGGCGGAAAACTGACATTAATTTTATCAATCAACTGTAAATTCCCGTCTCCGCTGATGACACATTTCAGATTTAGGGCTTCATTGGCTTTGACTTTCGTTTTATCGAGTTCTGTCCTGAAGCTGAATTCCCCCACTGCACCGGAGAAATCATCCGGGACGTCGGCAGAAGGCAAAGGTTTTACATTGATTATCAATGAATTTGCCCTAAGTGTTTTTTCGACCGGGACATACGAGTTATTAAAGAAACTGTCATTAAAGAAATCATCGAAAAACGGATCACCTGTGCGTGATTTCGTTTGCCGTTTTATCTGTGCCTGGCATTCGACTTCCAGGGGATCAATGATACATTTCCCGCTTTTCAGTGGGAACAAGGTATACTTCCGCAGATCTGCAACAATATATTGCTGGCCGTCAATGGTTTGATTATACTGCTGAAGCTTTTCCTTTTCTTTAGTCAGGTTTTGGGACCAGAAACCCGGAAAAGAAGGCACCTTTGAAAACATGATCTGGGAAACCGGGACTTTGGTGAAGATTTTATACGTTATGATGATACCCTCACCCTGCTGCGGATTGGCATTACTCACAAATGCCTTGAGCATCACATCATTCGGACTGGATTGCACATTCCCCTGGGGTTGAGGGTTGCCATTTCCGGGATTTCCTCCGTTCTGTCCGCCCGACCCTGATTTTGTCACCCTGACGGATAAGGTATTTGATGAAATGGTTTTATGATCTGCATTGATCGTTGCAGCAGGAATATCGAAAGTACCCTCCTGCGTAGCCTGCAGGATATACTGGAAAGAATATTTTACCGACATGGTAGTGCGGCCGCCGATCGATTGTATGCTTGAAGATGTTGAAGAATTCGGTCCGCTGAAAACCTCGAATCCATTTAATCGCGGACCTCTGAAGTCCGTACCCTGTCCGTTCAGGGTGTAGGTCAGGACAAATGTCTCGCCCAGGCTGACAACTGATTTTACCGATCCCTGTAACACAGGTTCCTGGGTAAAACCAGCGATCATGATGAGGAGAAACCCCGTAATTAAAAAAACCCTTCTGAACACCATATATATATTATTGTATACCACTCTTGTTATTCCCGACCTGAATCTGGCAGCCTTTTTACCAATCTTTATCTATTCCTCCCACAGGTACCTTGACTTTTTCTTTATTAACCTTCTGCATCGTCTTCTTCTCATCATTCTTCAGGGCTTCAAGCATCCTGTTCGCCTCTTCCTTGCTTAACTTTTTCTGATCCTGGGGAGGCTGGTTCTTTTGCTGATCTTTTTGCTGATCCTGTTTCTGCTGGTCTTTTTTCTGATCTTTTTTATCCTTATCCTGCTTGTTTTTGTCTTTCTGTTGCTGCTGCTGTTTCTTCAGCATCATCTTTGCATATTCGAGGTTGTATTTCGTATCCAGGTCTTTGGGATTGTTCATCAGGGCATTTTTATAGGCCAGTATGCTTTTGTCATATTGTTTGGCATCGAGCAGTGAATTACCCAGGTTATGATAAATTTTTGCCTGGATGTCCTGGTCCTGGTTTTTCTCAATGAGATCACCATATAATTTGGCTGATTCATCATAATTCTTTTCCTTATAAACCGCTGCCCCCAGGTTAAATTTCCCTTTTATGGATTCTTTATTCAGTTCAAGAGCTTTACGATAATCCTTTTCAGCTTCTTTATAATTTCCTTTGTCATACAGGTTGTTGCCTTGTCGCAGAAGAGGATTTTCTTTCTGGGCAGCAACCCTGGCGGAGAGCACACATAAGGAAATGAGCAGTATGAAACAGGTTCTCATATTCAAATATTCCCGAAAAGTTTAATATTTTTAATCCACCTCGTTTTCCGTTCAAAGACGAAAAGGTCGATGATCAGGATGAACAATGCCAGGGCAACGAAATACTGGAAACGGCTTTCATAATCAGAAAATTGCTTGCTTTCTATGTCCGATTTCTCAATTTTATCAAGATCATTGAAAACCTGGTTCAGGCCTGCATCGGAGTTATTCGCCCTGACATACATTCCTTTACCGACGTCGGCGATCTGTTTCAGGATAGTCTCATCGAGCCTGCTGATAATCGTGTTGCCGTCCCTGTCCTTTTTATATCCTGTTTGTATATCGCCTGCAAAAACCGGAATAGGTGCGCCTTCAGCCAGGCCCATTCCTATTGTATAAATGTATATCCCTGATTTTGCGGCTGCTTCCGCCTGCTCCAGTACCTGTCCTTCATGATCTTCCCCATCGGTGATCAGCACGATGGCCCTGTTGTGCTTGCTTTCGCCGAAACTTGAAGCAGCCAGTTTTAGTGCATCGCCGATTGCCGTTCCCTGGGTCGGGACCATATTTGTATTCACAATGCTGACAAAAAGTTTTGCAGAAGCATAGTCGGTGGTTATTGGAAGCTGGGTATATGCTTTCCCGGCAAAGATGATGAGCCCGATGCGGTCTCCTTCCAGCCTTTCAATGAGCTTGGCAATGGCCTGCTTTGCCCTTTCCAGCCTGTACGGCCGGATATCCTGGGCCAGCATGGAATTTGAGACGTCAAGGCAGATCATCAGGTCGATGCCTTTTCGTTTTATTTTCTCTATCCTGGATCCTGACTGAAGATCAGCCAGGGCCATAACGAGAGCTGCAAGGGTGAGGCAGTAAAGTATAAACTTGATTACAGGTTTTGCAACAGAGTATTCCGGGGCAAGTATTTTCATTAAGGATCTCTCGCCGAACCTGTCCATAGCCTTTTTCCTCAGCAGCATAAACAACACAAAAAAGGTTGCCAGCAGTGGTATCAGCAGGAAAGCGAAAAAGAAAATATGGTTAACGAACCTGAACATCCGTACTTCTTTAGGGTATGGTTTTTAATATGATATAACGTGAAATGCCTTCAAATGCCAGGAGAATAAAAGAAATCAGGACAAGCGGCAGGAATTCTTCCTTCTTTTTCCTGAACTCGGTGACATCAATCCTCGTTTTCTCCATTTTATCTATTTCCTTGTAGATCTGCCGGAGTTTTGATGTATTCTGGGCTCTGAAATACTTACCATCGGTCATGGAAGAGATCTTGACAAGCAACTGCTCGTCAATTTCCACCTTCATCCTCTGGAGCTGGATTCCGAATGGCGTCTGTACAGGGTAAGGGGCATAGCCCATTGTTCCAATCCCTACGGTATACACCCTGATTCCGAAGAGCTTGGCTATTTCGGCAGCTGAAAGCGGGTCAACCGATCCCATGTTATTCACGCCGTCAGTCAACAGGATAATTACCTTACTTACAGCTTTACTGTCCTTTAACCGGCTGACAGCGAGAGCGAGCCCGTCGCCCAGGGCAGTCCCGTCGTCGATCATTCCGCTTTTGATTTCCATGAACAGGTTTTTCAGCACGGCATGGTCGGTTGTGATCGGGCATTGGGTAAATGACTCTCCGCTGAAGATTACCAGTCCTATCCTGTCATTGGGACGACCGTCAATAAATTCCATGGCAACATCCTTTGCTGCATCCAGGCGGTTTGGCCGCAGGTCCTGGGCAAGCATGGAGCCGGAGATATCAAGGGCAATGACCAGGTCAATCCCCTCCACGCTGACCGATTGCCGGTTCAGGTTTGTCTGGGGTCGGGCCAGGGCTATGATAAGAAGTGTGATCGCCAAAAGCCTGGTTACAAACAAACTATTGTACAGGTAGTGACGCCATTGAACATAATCCCGTCGGAATCCCCTGACAGAGCTGACCTGTAATATTGCAGGATTTTCCTTTCTCCTGAAGAAGTACCATACTGCCAGAGCAGGCACAACCAGCAAGAGGAAAAGAAATCCGGGAGATGCAAAAGTCAGTCCGTGCATAATTTCTGTTAAGCTTGAATATTTTTATTAGTAATGATCTCAGCCTGAGGCTTGTTACCTGAAAGCTGTATCGTGCTCCTGACAAATTCGATTCCGCCTTCAAGAGCCTTTTCATTTTCAGTCGGAACCGGAATGGCTTTTGCGAATTTCACCATATCGGCCAGCCGCAGGATATATTCAATCCGCCCGGCAACAGTGTCGTTGAAACCACCTTTTCGGCCCAGGCCACCCATGATCTCCGAAGTTGTGCTTTCCATGGCCGGGATTTCAAATCCCTGTTCAATATAAAGCCTGATGATTTCCGTCAGTTCACTGTAATATTGTTTCACATGGCCTTCCTGCCAGAGTTTTTTTGTCCTTAGTTTTTCAAGGTCCTGAAGGGCTTTCTCGTGAGGCTGGAGCCTGACTTTAGGCCTTAGCTGGATCAGTGGCTCATTTTTCTTCCGTTTATTGATATACCATATTATTCCGATAACCAGGACAATCAGGGCAAGGGCCAGAAGAATGTAAGGCAGCATCTCACGGAAAGATATAGGGATATGGAGCGGGCCTTTTATGGGTTTTATTGCATTGGCAGTGTCGACCTTAACTGTATGCACCATCAGAACCATCAGGTTTGCAGAGGTGGTTCTGACGGTCGTATCGGGTAAAATGCGGTATTTGACGGGAATCTGGGGCAGGGTATAGAATCCGGTATCATAACATGTCAGGTTTATCACCTGGTGCAGGGAGAGATTTTTTTTATCAGCAGAAAGCAAGGTATCAATTTTCGAACGGCCGATTACAAGTATGTTGCCCAGGATCGTATCAGCGAAAGAGGGCCACAGGACCTGGGTATTTGTGGGCCCGCTGAAGGAGAGCTTAAGGCCGATATGGTCCCCGATGAGCATGGCTCCTGTATCCAGCTTCGCCTCGAACTTCACATCCTGTGCAAATGTTCCTGCTGCTGCCATCAGGACAAACCAGGATAATATCAATAGTCGAAGCCTCATTGTGTTACTCTGTGTTATTGTTCCCGTCCTCTGTTTTACAGCCGGCTGGGGGGAATTATTTTCTTGCACTTCTCTTTTTGAACAGGTTAATCAGGGGTTTGACATAATCCTGGTCGGTCCTTATCCTGACCCAGTCCACTCCGCTTCTGAGGAAGGTGTCAGAAAGCATGGACTGCTGGTCATCAAACCACTTTTTAAAATATGCGCGCTGGCGGAAATCGGAAGTATCGACCCATTGAAGGGCTCCCGTTTCGGCATCCTGAACCCTGGCCATTCCAACATCAGGCAGATTGGTTTCCCTTTCATCATAAATCTGCACGGCAATAATATCATGCTTCTTGTTCGCGATCTTGATGGCATCAGAAAAGCCCTGGTCAATAAAATCAGAAAGGACAAAGGCAATGCATTTTTTCTTTATTGCATTAGTCAGATACCTCAGGGGTTCTGTGAGGTTCGTCCCTTTATGTTCCGGTTTGAAATCAACCAATTCCCTGATGATGCGAAGGATATGGGAAGGCCCTTTTTTGGGAGGGATAAACTTTTCGATCTCACTGCTGAAAAAGATCATGCCCACCTTATCATTATTCTGGATTGCGCTGAATGCCAGAACTGCAGCGATTTCGGTGATGCTTTCCTGCTTCAGGGTTTTCCTGGTCCCGAAATGGTTTGATCCGCTGACATCAATCAGAAGCATCACGGTAAGTTCCCGTTCTTCGTCGAAGATCTTGATGTACGGATGATTAAAACGGGCCGTGACATTCCAGTCAATATTCCTGATATCGTCCCCGAACTGATATTCCCTTACTTCACTGAAGGCCATGCCCCTTCCTTTAAACACAGAGTGATACTGCCCGGAGAAGATCTGGTTGGACAGTCCCCTGGTCTTGATCTCTATCTTCCTGACCTTTTTAAAAAGTTCAGCTGATTCCATGATTAATCAGGTGGTGAAGTTGTGAATTTGTGAATTTGTGAAGTTAGTTTACGGGACTTCAACCGTGTTTAAAATCTCATTAATGATATCTTCAGATGTAATATTTTCGGCTTCAGCCTCATAGGTAAGGCCGATACGATGGCGTAAAACATCATGTGCCACGGCCCTGATATCTTCAGGAATGACATATCCGCGCCGTTTGATGAATGCATAGGCTTTTGAAGCCAGGGCCAGATAAATACTTGCTCTTGGAGACCCCCCGTAATTGATCAGGCCTTCGAATTTTTTCAGTTTATAATCAGCGGGGTAGCGGGAAGCAAAGACGATGTCAGTAATATAATTTTCGATTTTCTCATCGAGATAAACCTCCCTGGTCACCATCCTTGCCCTGAGGATGTCATCAGGTTTGATGATTGTGTTGGCTGCGTAAGATTCGTTCCCAATATTTTGCCGGATGATGAGTTTCTCCTCCTTCTTGTCAGGATACCCGATCACAACTTTGAGCATGAATCTGTCGACCTGGGCTTCCGGGAGAGGATATGTGCCTTCCTGTTCGATCGGGTTTTCGGTGGCCAGGACCAGAAATGGTTCGATCAGCTTGAACGTCTGATCTCCTATCGTGACCTGCTTTTCCTGCATAGCTTCCAGTAAAGCACTCTGAACTTTTGCCGGAGAACGGTTTATTTCATCTGCCAGGATGAAATTAGCGAAAATCGGGCCTTTTCTGACCTGGAATTCCTCTTTCTTCTGGCTGTAGACCAGAGTTCCTATAAGGTCGGCAGGCAGCAGGTCAGGAGTGAACTGTATCCTGCTGAATTTTGCTTCAATGATACTTGCCAATGTTTTAATCGCAAGTGTTTTGGCGAGCCCGGGGACACCTTCAAGCAGAATATGCCCGTTTGCCAGCAAGCCGATCAGCAGTCGTTCGATCATATGTTTCTGGCCGATGATCACCTTATGCATTTCCATCGTGACCATGTCAACGAAAGCACTTTCCCGTTGAATTCTTTCATTCAGAGCTTTAATATCCGTCTCTAACATAAGTTTAAAATTTGATGGCGCAAATTTATGAAAGCTCGCCGAGCTGTTAAAGGTTCAGCTGTTAATAATTGTTAAGCACTTCGTTAAAATAATGTTAAGTAAATCCTCCGGAAGGGCTTCATTCATGATGGTACGGTTCATTCCTGATAATCGTAAATGCCCTGTACATCTGTTCTGCAAAGATCAGGCGGACCATCTGGTGTGAAAAAGTCATTCTGGAAAGTGAAATAAGTTTCCCGGCCCGTTTTCTCATATATTGTGAAAATCCATATGGTCCACCCACCATGAATGCTATCGATTTGATGCCGGAAATCATCCGGAGGTTAAGGTAATTAGCAAAGTCTTTCGATCTCATCTGTTCACCGGTCTCATCGAGAAGGATTATGGTTTCATCGTTGCGGATTTGTTTCTTGAAGATATCCTGCTCTCTCGATTGCTGCTCAGCGAGGGATAATGATGCTGCATTTTTCAAGGCAGGCAGTTCGATATATTCAAACGGCACATATCTTATGATGCGGTCCAGGTAAAGAGATATTCCGCGTTTCAGATAGTCCTCTTCTGTTTTTCCGATGACTATAAGCCGGATTTTCATTTTAATAAGGTTTTTATTCCGGGCAAATATCGGAAATCCCTAAAAACCCTAATTTTGAAAAAAATATCCTTATGCCCGGAACCTTGAAATTATTTTGTTTGATCTTCCTGGTATCATTGGGAACTGCATTTGGCCAGGATGACCCTTCCCCTTCCATTTCAAAAACCATAGCCAGCGGGAATGCAAAAACACTCAGCCGGTATTTCAATGAAATGATCGACCTGAACATTCCCGGCTTCAAGGGAAACTGCAGTAAAACCCAATCGGAAAGGATCATTCAGGCTTTCTTTACAAAATATCCGGTCAGGTCTTTTTCCGTTTCCAGGAAGGGCCGTTCACCTGACGGGTCGAAATTCATCATGGGATCACTCGACTCTGGGAACAAAAAATACAGCTTGTATTATCTTTACCGGATTACAAACAACGGTTATCTGGTATTCCAGTTTCAGATGCAGGAGGAAACCACTGATGAGCATTGACGAATTAATTGCCCGCGCACTGAAGGAGGACATCGGGGATGGCGATCACACTACCCTGTCATGTATCCCTGCGGATGCAAAAGGAAGTGCAAGGTTGCTGGTGAAAGAAGACGGGATCCTTTGCGGAACCGAAATTGCCGGGAAGGTTTTCCATAAATTCGATCCCGGGCTTTTGATGGACAAATTCATTCCTGACGGGTCAGTGATCCGGAAAGGCGACATTGTTTTTACGATATCAGGGAGGGTTTCATCGATTCTACAGACCGAGAGACTGGTATTGAATTTCATGCAAAGAATGAGTGGGATAGCCACGGCCACGAATAAGCTGGTCCGCCAGGTCGGCAGTATACCTGTCAGGATACTCGATACCCGTAAAACCACTCCATTGCTCCGCGAGTTGGAAAAGATCGCCGTAAAGACCGGGGGAGGTAATAATCACCGGATGGGATTATATGACATGATCATGATCAAGGATAATCATATTGATTTTGCCGGTGGAATTGAGAATGCAATCGATTCGGCGAAGGCCTACCTGGCATCGATAAACAAATCCCTGAAGATCGAGATTGAGGTGAGGAACTTTATGGAACTGGACCGGGTGCTTAAGCATGGCGGGATTGACAGGATCATGCTCGATAATTTCAACACGGCTGACCTGATGGAAGCTGTGAAGCGGGTCGGGGGCCGGTTTGAGACTGAAGCATCAGGGGGAGTCAATGAAAGCAATATCAGGGAATACGCTTCAACCGGCGTCACTTTTATTTCTGTCGGGGCTCTTACCCATCACATCCAAAGCCTTGATATGAGCCTGAAGGCGGTGAGAGACTGAAAAAAGTTATTAGTTGCTGTTTACATCATTGTGCAAACCTTTTTGAATAAAGGCCGGAATTTTGCATGAGAACATAATTTTCTAACTTTGTCACAACAACCCTGACCAGGATAAAGAAAAATGACTTCCGAGAAACTGACCAGCAAAAACTTCTGGGAAACCTACTGGGAACAAAAACCAGGAAAAAAAAATGCCAAAAGGCCTACCCTGAGCATTTTAGAGTTACATAAAACTTTCGACCGATATCTTCCTCGCGTAAAAGACCTTATGGCGCTGGAAATAGGCGGTGCCGAGGGGGAATACCTTTTATACATGACCAGGACGTATGGCTACAAAGCACATTCACTTGACTATTCCAGCGCGGGCAATAAACAGACCCTGGAAACATTCCGAAAAGCCGGTTTACCGGTCACCGTTTATGAAAGGGACCTCTTTGCTGACAATTCCGATCTGCCTTTATTCGACCTCGTTTTCTCGCTCGGGTTTATCGAACATTTCGAAAATACAGTCCAGGTCGTGGAGCATCATCTGAAGCTTGTTAAACCAGGAGGGATACTGCTCCTCGGAGTTCCGAACTATGCCGGGTTCTATAAAAATGTGTTACAGAGACTTGCTCCTTCCATCTATTCCACTCACAATGTAAGTTCCATGAATCTCAATAACTGGAAAATATTCACTGTGAGGTTTGGACTGACACCAGTTTTTGAAGGATACATCGGGGGATTTGAACCCCTGAATATGAAGAAAATCGAAAAGAACAGTACAATCAACCGGATTATATATTTTATAATCCAGGTTCTGACTGTCTGTTTCTCTTTCAATTTCAGGTTTCTCAGAAAATATAATTCGTCGTGGATCAGCAGTTACCTGATGGGAATTTACAGGAAAAGTATTGTTTAGCCGGATAATGAAACTTTTCAGGATACTTCTTTTGTTTATTATTTTCAACGGGGTATATATTCATGGCTTCGCTGTTGAGGATAAACCTGAATTGAAAAATGCCGTAAAGCTCATTGATTCGCTTTGCAAATTGTCGACGAAATACAGGGACGGGAACTGGCAACTTTCCCTGGCATATGGCACGCAGGCCCTCACTCTTTCAAAAACGTTCAATTACTCTGAAGGCGAGGCGATGGCTTATTACCTGGTCGGGCTTTCGTACTTTAATCAGCAGATTTATCCATCATCTCTGGAATGTTATTTTAACAGCATTGACGGTTTTCAGAAATTAAATGATATCGAAAAGGAAATCCTTGTCAATGAATCCATTATTGAACTGTTTATCCGTTTAAAAGATCCTGAGAAAGCAGTGACGTACCTGAATAATGAAGCCAGTCTGATAAAAGAATCCGGGAACCCTGAGTCCACCGGGCGATATTTCAGGGGCAAAGGGCTGGTGTCCTTTTACAAAAGGGAATACAATGAATCGGAAGATTTTTATTACCAGAGTATAGTATATTGCCTTCCGCTTAAACAGAGTGAGGGAGTTGGATTGGCATATAAAATGCTCGGCGATCTATTTATGGAGAAACAACAGCCATATAATGCAATCTTCCTGTACCAGAAAGCACTCCATTTTTTCATGGGATTGAAGAATCCATTGGAAGTCAGCGTTCTGAATACCAGGATCGCACATGTCTATCAGGTTCTGGGACAAAAACAGCTTACCCTTGATTATAACATCAAATCGTATAACGAGAGGAAGCAAACCGAGAACAGAAACCTCATCGCTTCTTCCATCATCAATATAGGAGGGGCTTACATGGAACTGGGTCGTTTCGACTCGGCGGAGTATTACATGAACCTGGGACTTAAAAAAAGTCTGGATGAGAATCATACCAACCTTTTCGAAGAAGTTTACCAGTTATTGGCCGATTGTTACAGTCTCCAGGGGAACTATAAACTAAGTCTTGAATATTTTCAGAAGTACTTCGATTATCATTTGAAAATCCTCGCCGACAGGAACAAGGGATTAATCCACACCCTTGAAAGTGATCACCTGATAAAAAATATAGAAAACACACATGAACTGCTGATCAAACAAAATGAGGCACATGACGCAGAACTGAGGAATCACAGGCTTCAGTTAATTTTAATTGGGATCCTTCTTTTTCTGGCTTTAACCGTTGGATTCATTGTTAATTCCCTTACGCACAGGACCAAGAAAGTTGAAAAGGACCTTCAATTGTTGAATATCAAGCTTGAATCCGAGATAAGGGAGCATATTGAGGCAGTCAGAGGCCTGCAGATGAGCGAAAGTATTTATCGCTTTCTGGCTCAGAATTCTGCCGATGTTATCTCCCTGTTCGATAAAAACATCAGACGTAAATTCATTTCTCCCTCATGCAAGAATTTTTACGGATATACCGAGGAGGAATTGCTCACAAGACCCGATTCGCTGGAGGTGGTCGATCTTTCCTACCGCAAGCAGGTCAGGAATTCATTTGAATCCATGCTCACCGGGAAAACCGCTAAAACCCTGGTATACAAGGCCAGGAAAAAGGATGGAACGGCCTTTTGGGTAGAAGGTCATATCAACCCGATGTTTGATCCCGTGAGCGGCGAAGTCAATGAATTGGTTTCAGTCGTCAGGGATATCTCCGACCGCGTCGCGTATGAAGAACAGCTTGCCATGAATGAGCGGCAAAAGGAGCTGTTACTTTACGAAATTCACCACCGGGTGAAAAACAATTTTGCCATCCTTATAAGCCTTATGGAACTTCAGCGACAATATGCGACAGGGAGAACCCTTGATGTGCCTATAACAGACCTGCAGCTCCGCGTTCGGACAATGTCACTTGTCCATGAACAGCTATACCATAACCAGAGCATCGACTCCATTCCTTTAGGTTCGTATCTCGAACGTTTAACAGCCATTATCAGCAGTGCATTCAGCAAGCCAAACGTAGAAATCCATTCCAGCTTGATGGAATGCGCCGCGAGAATTGAAATTGCACTGCCGCTCGGACTCATCGTCAATGAATTGCTGACCAATGCTTTCAAATATGCATTCCCTGACAATATGAATGGGAATATCTGGATCGATCTCAGGCTGGACCCTGAAACATCAAAGGCTGATAAAGGACTGGATTCGATATTTTATATTTTAACTTTACGGGACGATGGTATCGGTTTACAGGAAGATTTCTCATTTGATGAGAATGAATCCACGGGTTCCCAGATTATCAAAATCCTGATTGAACAACTGGAAGCGGAATACGAAGTCAAACATGGTCCCGGTTTTTGCTTTATTCTTAAGTTTGCAGCTTTCCCTAAGGAATATAATTAATAAACCCGAATGAAACTGAACAAGAATATATCGATCATTGGCGCCGGTACCATAGGTACCGCCATTGGCAACATTCTGGCTGAAAACGGGAAAGGTGGGGTATTGCTTCATTCAGTCGAGGAAGCAGTGGTAAATTCCATAAATAATAAACATGTCAACAGCAGGTATTTCCCGGGATTTCACCTGCATCCGGATCTCAAAGCCAGCCTTGATAACAGGCTGCTTCATGAGGCTTCCATTATCTTCCTGGCCATCCCTTCGGTTTCCCTTATGGGTTATCTCAGGTCTATCAGGGATCATATTCCGGAGAATGCAATTCTCATCAACCTTGCAAAAGGTTTCGGAAGCAAGGATAAAATCATTGTCGATTGCCTGCATGAGCAGTTCAGCAATCCGGTTTTCACCTTAAAAGGACCCAGCTTTGCCAAGGAAATTATCAACCGTCTCCCTACCGGTTTTACGCTTGGCTACTCGAAAGCGGACCTGGTCGGAGAAGTGTCGGGTATTTTCAGTGGATCAACAGTTTACCTGGACTACAGCCAGGATGTTCTCGGAGTCGAGATTTTAAGTATTCTGAAGAATATTTATGCGATTGCCCTTGGCATTGTTGATGCGCAATTCAATTCGCCCAATTTAAGATTTCTGATCCTCACCAGGGCTTTCCGCGAAATGCGTAATATTCTGTTGTACCTGGGTGGAAAGGAAGAAACCATCTATAAGTACTGTGGTTATGGTGATTTTACTCTTACCGCTTTGAATGACCTGAGCAGAAATCGCACTCTCGGTTTGCTGATCGGGAAAGGATTCTTTACGGAACATATATCTCATGAGCTGGTTCTTGAAGGGAAAACTGCAACAACCATATTTTATGAAAAATTTGCCGGGGAGACCCAGGTTGACCTTCGTTTCCCGATCATCAGTGAACTTTATAAAATTTTCACTGAGAAATATGACATCAGCGGCTTTGTCAATTCCATGCTGGAAGCAAAGGAGCCATGAGTTAGAAATTCATAATTCGTTGATCAATATTCGATATTCATTCCTTCAATTTTTTTTTGTATCTTTGCTGTACGATTCTCACTGGGGTTGACCGGTTTTGACAGCAAGGAAGTGGGATTGTAAGCATGCCGGGAGATTGTGGATCAGTCCCGTAAATACGAATCCGCACAAACCTTAAATGGCGATAACTTCGCTTACAGACTGGCTGCCTGATTTTAGAAATCAGACACCACTTGTCTCCCGGGAAGCCCGTCCCGACGGCGTTCCGACAGAGGCATCAGAAATGCCGGGATAGGTTGTTCAAGGTTCCGGTGAGCATCCGAAATTAAGGTAACTACGGTTAAGGCCGGCCGGCCGCGGGCCATCCTTCTCCCGACAATCAACCGATGGCTAAGCATGTAGAAAGCAGTTCTGCTGCTTGTTTGGACGGGGGTTCGAATCCCCCCAGCTCCACGATCCCCATAAAACCACCTGGTATTTATAACATTAACAGGCGGTTTTATATTATCCAGCCCGGACTTTAAGGTAAAATACAGTTTTTTAATACCATTGCGGGAAATTTAATAAATTTATCCGTTAAATTTTATAGGTTCACACTTCCGGATAAGGGAGCCGGTCCATCAACAAACATTTACAGGAATGCCCTCATCCTATAAATATATCAGTAAAATACCTCAAATCCTTTTGAAGTGGAAGCCGATCGTTATGATTATCCGGCTCTCCGGCAGGATCGTCCTGCCGGGATTTGACAGGCTGCCTTTATACAATGTTTTCGGCTTTTTTTTCAGGGGCCTGCAACAGGGATATATCGCGACAAGAGCCTCAGCCATTTCATTTTCTTTTTTCATTGCTGTATTTCCGTTTCTGATCTTCCTTTTTTCAATTATACCATTCATCCCGATAGGAAACTTTCAACTTGTGCTTCTGAACCAGATCCAGGAATTCATGCCTGCGATGGCCTGGAACATGGTAAAAGAAACCATCATCGACATCATTACCAGGCCACGAAGCGGCGTTTTAGTCCTTAATTTCCTTCTGGCCCTGTATTTTTCAGCAAGGGGGATCAAAAGCCTGATCGAAACGTTCAATAACACTTACCATGATATAGAATCACGATCAACGTTGAAACAATACATGATTTCTGTAATCCTGGTCATTATTATCACTTTCCTTCTGATCATCGCGGTCGGCATGATGACCTTCGGGTTTAAGCTGCTGATTCTTGTGCTTCCCGATTTTATAGTTAAAGCCCATTTCTTTATTTTCCTTCTTCAGATCTTCCGGTGGATGATCACTCTTTCGGCTTTGTTCCTGGCAATTTCATTCATTTACCAACTGGCTCCTTCACGAAGTGAACGTTTCAGGTTCATCTCTGCGGGTTCCACTTTATCGACATTACTGATCGTCCTGACCACTCAAGGATTTAATTTTTACGTGGATAACTTTTCCCGCTACAATGCCTTGTACGGATCAATCGGCACATTGCTGGTCGTCATGCTTTGGATCTATTCCAATGCCTTTGTTCTGCTGATCGGGTTTGAACTGAATGCGAGCATCAGAGCGGCAGGGCATAAAGCTCCTGTCGAGTAGACCGGGGGAGTTTCACCCCCAGTCTCTCACAGAACCGTACTTGATAGTCTCCCATCATACGGCTCTTCATAACAATCTTTATGGTAACCAGCCATATTCCCAATGAACAAACA